>Ga0209913_1000026_pt1 | contig 200760 bp, 182 predicted proteins | sample PersoiDNA2013203_FD_185805 | JGI IMG/M metagenome (GOLD analysis project Ga0209913, IMG submission 185805) | Permafrost soil microbial communities from the Arctic, to analyse light accelerated degradation of dissolved organic matter (DOM) -... | ecosystem: Environmental > Terrestrial > Soil >... | reverse complement strand
TTCAGATTGCAAAGACGATTGTTGCTCGCCGGGCAGTCGAGCCAATTTCAACCACACGACAGCTTGCCACGCTCGTGGCACAAGCCGTCAAAACCCGCGAGAAAGGCAAAGACCCGGCCACTCGTACATTTCAGGCTATACGGATTTTCATCAATCAAGAGCTTGAAGAACTCGAGATAGGGCTGGAAAAAGCATTTCGGCAGATGGCGCAGTATGGGAGATTGGTTGTGATCAGCTTTCACTCGTTGGAAGATCGCATCGTCAAGCAGTTCATGGCATCCAAAGCCCATGTGCCGCAGCCCGACCGCCGCCTGCCGATTCGTGCAGTCGACCTGCCGCAACCCCTCGCCAAATTGCATTCCCGCATCAAACCGAGCGACGCCGAAGTCGCCGCCAACCCGCGCGCACGCTCCGCCGTGATGCGTTCGCTTGAGCGCACCGTTCCCGCCGAGGCGGCGTCATGACCGGCCGTCTCAGTTTCCTTGTGACCGCCGTGCTGGTGCTGTGCGCACTGTCGCTGGTCAATGCCCAATACCAGGCCCGTCAGCTATTCATCGAACTGGAACGCGCGCAATCGGCGGCGCGCCAGCTCGATATCGACTGGGCGCAATTGCAGCTCGACCAGTCCACGCTGGGCAAGAATTCACGCATTGAAGCGCTGGCGCGACGCGACCTCAACATGGTCGCGCTGACCCCCGATCGCACCCAATACCTGACCGTGGGGAATAAATGACGCGCATGCCGCCACGCACCAACGTCACGGGAGGCCGCGTCGCTGCCTCGCGTGGCGTCGCGTTCTCGGCCAGCCCGGTATTGCAGGTCAAAATGCCGGTGTGGCGTTCGCGCGTGGTGTTGTTCGTGCTGTTCATGGCCTTCCTGACGCTGGCCGGCCGCGCATTGTGGCTGCAAGGCATGTCCACCGACTTCCTGCAAAAACAGGGCGCTTCGCGCTACGCGCGTACGCTGGAATTGCCGGCCACGCGCGGCAAGATCACCGACCGCAACGGCCAGGTGCTGGCCTCGTCGGTGCCGGTGAAAGCGATCTGGGCGATTCCCGACGATGTCCAGGAAGCGCCCAAGGACAAGCTGCGCGATCTGGCCAAGCTGCTCGACATGAGTGACGCCGAGCTGCGCAAGAAACTCGATTCCGACCGCAACTTCGTGTATCTCAAGCGCCAAGTTGAGCAAGACACCGCCGACAAGATCGTCAAGCTCGGCATTGCCGGCATCGAGACGCGCAAGGAATACAAGCGCTTCTATCCCGAAGGTGAAGTCATGGCCCACGTCGTGGGCTTTACCAATGTGGAAGATGCAGGACAAGACGGCATGGAGCTCGGCTCGCAGAAAACCCTGGCCGGCGTCACCGGCAGCCGCCGCGTGATCAAAGATCGCCTGGGTCGCATCGTCGAAGACATCGAAGCCGTGCGCGAGCCGCACGACGGCAAGGACCTGACCTTGTCGATCGACAGCAAGATCCAGTACATCGCCTTCACTCAATTGAAAGAGGCAGTCGAAAAAAACAAGGCCAAGGCCGGCGGCATCATCGTGGTCGACGCCCGCACCGGCGAAGTACTGGCGCTGGCCAATCTGCCGACCTACAATCCCAACGACCGCTCGGTGCTGACCGGTGCGCAACTGCGCAATCGCGTGCTGACCGACACCTTCGAGCCGGGTTCGACGCTCAAGCCGTTTACCGTCGCGCTGGCGCTGGATACGCATCGCGTGACGCCGAGCACGGTGTTCCAGACTTCGCCCGGCAAACTGACTATCGGCACCGCCACCATCGGCGATTCGCACGCGCATGGACCGCTGACGGTGGCACAGATCATCGAGAAGTCATCCAACATCGGCACCGCCAAGATTGCCCTGCAAATGCCGCCCCAGGAAATGTGGGAAATGTTTACCAGCGTTGGCCTTGGCCAGCAACCGAAGTTCGGCTTCCCGGGTGCCGTTGCCGGCCGGGTGCGTCCTTACAAATCGTGGCGGCCGATTGAGCAAGCCACCATGAGTTACGGCCACGGGATTTCGGTATCGCTGATCCAGCTGGCGCATGCCTATACGATTTTTGCCCGCAACGGCGACTTGATTCCACTGTCGTTCCAGAAGGTCAACGACATGCCGATCGGACATCGGGTGATTTCCGAAAACACCGCTTTGCAAATGCGCCGCATGCTGGAAACCGTGGTGGCGCCGGGCGGCACCGCGCCGCAGGCCCAGGTGCCGGGCTACCGGGTCGGCGGCAAGACCGGTACCGCCTACAAGATCGAAGGCGGCAAGTACGTCAAGAAATATGTGTCTTCCTTCGTCGGTATTGCGCCGATGTCGGATCCTCGCCTGATCATTGCCGTGATGCTGGATGAGCCCAGCGCCGGCAGCCACTTCGGCGGCACTGTCGCCGGCCCGGTTTTTGCCAATGTGACGGCCAACGCTTTGCGCGCACTCAATGTGGCGCCGGATTCCAGCGTGACCAACATCATCATCCCCAAAGACGCCATTGAGGAGAGCATGTAATGCCTGCAACCATGCTTTCCACGCAAAAAATCCTGACCTGGCTGCACCGTGTTGCCTCCGCCAGCGCCAATCTGACGGCGGACTCGCGTCGTGTCCAGGCCGGCGACGTATTCTTTGCCTATCCGGGCGACAGCGCCGACGGCCGCCGCTACATCGCCGACGCCATCGAGCGTGGCGCCGTTGCCGTGGTCTACGAAGAAGCCGGTTTCACCTGGGACGAGAAAGAAGATTTACCGCATTTCGGCATTACCGGCCTGAAGCAACTCGCCGGCTTTGCCGCCAATGCTTATTACAAACAGCCGGACAAGGACATGTTCAGCGTCGCCGTGACCGGCACCAACGGCAAGACTTCGTGCTCCTACTGGTTGGGCATGGCGCTGTCGCGCTTGCAGACCGGTGCGGCGGCGGGCACACCGGCGGCCGTGGTCGGCACGCTCGGCGTGGGTATGTTCCAGGACGGCAAACCGCACGCGTTCGATGTGACCGGTTACACCACGCCGGATGCGGTGCTGCTGCAACGCAAGCTGGCCGACCTGCGCACCGCGCGCGCTTCGGTGCTGGCGATCGAAGCCTCGTCCATCGGTCTCGACCAGGGTCGCCTGAACGGCTTGCACGTGGACGTGGCGCTGTTTACCAATTTCACGCGCGACCACCTCGATTATCACGGCGACATGATTGCGTACGAGGCCGCCAAGATCCAGTTGTTCGACTCGCCCGGTTTGCAGCATGCCGTCATCAATCTGGACGACCAGATGGGGCAGCGCCTGATTCCTTATGTGCAAGCCAAGAACATCCCGGTGATCGGCTATTCGCTCGCCGCGCCGGGTGCATTCGACGATGCCGGTTTCGGCGAGCTGCCGGTGTTGCGCGCTTCGGCCATCCGCAGTACCAACGCAGGCACCAGTTTTCATATCGATTCACCGTTCGGTTCGGGCCAGGTAAAGACACAGTTGGTCGGGCAGTTCAACGTCAGCAACGTGCTGGGCATACTCGGCGTGATGCTGGCCAAGGGCACCGGCTGGGAAGCGGCGCTGGCGGTGATCGCCACGCTGACTGCCGTGCCTGGACGCATGCAACAGTTCGGCGGCCAGGAAGTGCCGCTGATCGTAATCGACTATGCGCATACGCCGGACGCGCTGGAAAAAACCTTGGGCGCCCTGCGCCAGGTTGCCGGCCAGCGCGGCGGCGAGTTGTGGTGTGTATTCGGCTGCGGCGGTGATCGCGATCCCGGTAAGCGCCCGCAAATGGGTGCCGCCTCGGAACTGGCGGATCACGTCATCCTGACCAGCGACAATCCGCGCAGCGAAGATCCCGCCGTCATCATGTCGCACATCAAGAGCGGCATGTCGCGCATTGAACCGCATGTGATGGCCGACCGTGCCGGCGCCATCCTGTGGGCCGTGCGTCACGCCGTCAAGCAGGACGTGGTGCTGCTGGCCGGCAAGGGCCACGAAACCTATCAGGAAATCGGCGGCAAGAAATATCCCTTCCTCGATGCCGACCATGTCGCACTGGCCCTGGCTGCGCGCGCCACGATGATGGGAGGCGCATGATGGATAGCCAAATGCAGGTGACGCTTGCGCAATTGCAGCAATGGCTGGCAGGCGCCGCCGTACACAATGCGGTGGGCGAGCTGACCATGCGCGGCATCACCACCGACAGTCGCGCAGTCGCACCCGGCAGTCTGTTCATCGCATTGCGCGGCGAGCGTTTCGACGCCCATGATTTTCTGGACGCGGTAGCCGGTCTGGGTGCCGCGGCCGTGGTGATCGATCGCGCGCCGCCACCGGGCCTGAAGATTCCCGCCCTCGTCGTGCCGGACACGCGCGTGGCGCTGGGCCAGATCGCGCGTCACTGGCGCCAGCAATTTGCGATTCCGGTGATTGCGGTGACCGGCAGCAACGGCAAGACCACCGTCAAGGAAATGATCGCGTCGATTTTGAGCGCGGCATTCGGCGAAGATCGTAGCCTGGCCACGCGCGGCAATTTCAACAATGAAATCGGCGTGCCGCTGACACTGTTCCGCTTGCAGCCGCAGCATCAGGCCGCGGTGGTCGAACTGGGCATGAATCATCCCGGCGAAATCGCCGTACTGGCGGAAATTGCACGTCCGACGCTGGCGCTGGTCAACAATGCGCAGCGCGAACATCAGGAATTCATGGCCACCGTCGAAGCCGTAGCGCGTGAAAACGGCGCCGTCTTTGCGGCATTGCCGGCCGACGGCATCGCCGTGTTCCCGGCCGAAGACGACTACAGCTGGGTCTGGCGTGAGATCGCCGGCCCGCGTACCGTGTTGAGTTTCGGTTTGAATGCGCAGGCCGATGTCAGCGCCACTTATCAGGCGCGGCAATTCGGCAGCCTCGTCAACATCACCGCGCGGGTCGCGGGTGATACACAGGCATTCAGCATCAATCTGGCGGCCGTCGGTGAACACAACGTACGCAATGCGCTGGCCGCAACGGCGTGCGCGCTGGGCGCGGGCATTGCTGCCGCGGCAATCGTGCGCGGACTGGAAGCCTTTGCGCCGGTCAGCGGTCGCCTGCAACGCAAGGCTGCTGCCAGTGGTGCGCTGGTGATCGACGACACCTACAACGCCAATCCTGATTCCGTGCGCGCCGCCATCGACGTGCTGGCGCAGACCAGTGCACCGCGTGTGCTGGTGCTGGGCGATATGGGGGAAGTCGGCAACGAAGGTCCGAAATTCCACGCCGAAATCGGGGCCTATGCACGCGCTAGCGGCATCGAGCATTTTTTCGGCTTCGGCGACGCCATGGGCGACGCCATTCAGGCATACAACGCTGTCGCGGGAGCTACTTCTCCGGCGCGGCATTTCGACAGCATTGAAGCGACTAGCGCGGCGGCCCAGGAGGCTGCCGTCGCAACGGCGACGGTGTTGGTAAAAGGTTCGCGCTTCATGAAAATGGAGCGTGTTGTGCAGCATTTGGTCGGGGCGCAGTTGCAGTCCGGCGCGCCACTTCACCAGGAGACTCATTAACATGCTGCTTTGGCTGGCTCAGAATTTTCAGCAGGATTTCAGTTTCCTGCGCGTCTTCAACTTCATCACCTTCCGCGCCGTGTTTGCGACGCTGACGGCGCTGTTGATCGGCCTCGTCGCCGGTCCGGCAGTCATCCGCATGCTGACCTTGCTCAAGGTCGGCCAGGCCGTGCGCACCGACGGTCCGCAAACGCATCTGGTCAAATCCGGCACCCCCACCATGGGCGGCGTGCTGATCCTGATCGGCATCGGCATTTCGACTTTGCTCTGGGCCGATCTGAGCAATCGTTTCGTCTGGATCGTACTGATCGTCACGCTTGGTTTCGGCACCGTCGGCTGGGTCGACGATTACCGCAAGGTAGTCTACAAGGATCCCAACGGCATGCGCTCCCGCGAGAAGTATTTCTGGCAATCGCTGATCGGCCTGGTGGCGGCGTTTTACCTGGCGTTTTCGGTATCTGAAGTGAGCAACATGAAGGTGCTTGACCTGTTCTTCGCGTGGGTGCAATCGGGCTTCAATCTCGACTTGCCGCCGAAGGCCGATCTGATCGTACCGTTCTTCAAGACCGTCAGCTATCCGCTGGGCGTGTGGGGCTTCATCGCACTGACCTATTTCGTCATCGTCGGCACCAGCAATGCGGTCAACCTGACCGATGGCCTGGATGGCCTGGCGATCATGCCGACCGTGCTGGTCGGCGGCGCGCTCGGCATTTTTGCCTACCTGACCGGTAGCGCCAGTTACGCCAAATACCTGTTCATCCCGCATATCCCGGGTGCCGGCGAATTGCTGATTTTCTGCGGCGCGATGGCCGGCGCGGGCCTGGCTTTCCTCTGGTACAACGCCTATCCGGCGCAGGTGTTCATGGGCGACGTCGGCGCGTTGGCGCTGGGCGGCGCGCTCGGCACCATCGCGGTGATCGTGCGCCAGGAAATCGTCCTGTTCATCATGGGCGGCATCTTCGTGGTGGAAACCCTGTCGGTGATGATCCAGGTGGCTTACTTCAAGTTCACCAAGAAACGCTACGGCGTCGGCAAGCGCGTGCTGTTGATGGCGCCGCTGCATCATCACTATGAACAAAAAGGTTGGAAAGAAACACAAGTCGTGGTGCGCTTCTGGATCATCACGATGATGCTGGTGCTGTTCGGTCTGTCGACGCTGAAGTTGCGTTGAGCGGATCTCATAAGAAAGACTCAGGTAATAAAGAATGAATTACGTCGATAAACACGCTCTGGTACTTGGACTCGGTGAATCGGGTCTGGCGATGGCGCAGTGGCTGGTCTACTGCGGCGCGCGCGTGCGTGTGGCCGATACGCGCGAAGAGCCGGCCGTGGCCGAGCGCCTGGCAGTCTTGCGCGCTGCATCGGCCGAGAGCGAATTCGTCGGCGGCAAGGCCTTGTCGGCCGAGCTGCTGGACGGTATCGACTTTGTCGCGGTCAGCCCGGGCCTGGCGCCCGAGCGGGACCTGGCGGTGTTGTCGGCCGCGGCGGTGGAGCGCAATATCCCCTTGTGGGGCGAAATGGAATTGTTTGCGCAGGCGCTGGCCGCCTTGCGCGAGGAACGCGCCTATGCCCCCAAGGTCTTGGCGATTACCGGCACCAACGGCAAGACTACCGTCACCAGCCTGACCGGCATGCTGTGCCGTCGCGCCGGCCTCACTACCAAGGTGGCCGGCAACATCAGCCCTGCCGCGTTGGACGTCTTGCGCGAAGCGCTGATTGAAGATGCCGCGCATGCCGTCGTGGTGGCTGCGCAGCAAGCCGAAGAAGCGGCCGCCGCGCAGGCCGAAGCGGAAGCCCATGCTTTGGTGGAGGCGGAAGCTGCTGCGGCAGCGGCCGTGATCGCCGAGCACGAAGCGGCCGCAGCAGCGGCACGCGCACAGGAAGAACAATCCGCACAACTGGAGTTGCGCGAGCAAGCGGAACCGGAGACGGTCGCGGAAGAGCGCGCAGATCTGCCGGCGCAAGCGGCATCGATGGAATTGAACGATAGCCTGAGCGTGGCAGTCGCGCCCGGGCAGGATGGTGTTTCATCTGCTGAAGTTGACGATGCCGAAGCAGCCATCGTCGCGCCAGCGCTCGATGAAGCCGGCGTGTCGGAGTCCGATGCGGCAGGAGTGGACAATGCCGTCGCTGCTGCCGATGCAAGCGACAGCGCCGAACCAAGCGTCGATGCCGAGGAAGACCACGCGCCGTTGCAACTCGCGCTGCAACCGCCACCGGAACCGGAGCGCATCTATACCGGCATTTTGCCGCAAGCCTGGGTGCTGGAGCTGTCGAGCTTCCAGCTGCACACCACGTATAGTTTGCAGGCCGACGCCGCCACGGTGTTGAACATCACGCAAGACCACCTGGACTGGCACGGCAGCATGGATGCCTATGCCGCCGACAAGGCCAGAATCTTTGGCGACAAGACGGTGCGCGTATTGAACCGCGACGATGCTGCCGTGATGAAGATGGCCACGCCCGGTGCGGTGGTGTCCAGCTTTGGTATGGATGAACCGGCCAAGGCCGGCGGCTTCGGTCTGGTCGATGAAAACGGCATGCTGTGGCTGGCCACCGCCGCCGCGATCGAGGATGAAGAAAAACCGGAAGGCCGCCGTCGCAAGAAAGATATCAAGGAAGTGGTGGAGCAGCCCTTCCTGCTGAAACGCCTGATGCCGGCCGACGCGCTCAAGATCCGCGGCTTGCACAATGCATTGAACGGACTCGCTGCGCTGGCCTTGTGCCGTGCGGTCGACCTGCCGCTGGCCAGCCTGTTGCACGGCCTGCGCGACTACACCGGCGAGCCGCATCGGGTCGAGTTGGTGATGACCATTCGCGATGTTGAATACTACGACGATAGCAAGGGCACCAATGTCGGCGCCACGGTCGCGGCATTGAACGGCCTCGGCCATGGCGGCAAACCGAATCGCTTGTTGCTGATCGCCGGCGGCGACGGCAAGGGCCAGGATTTCTCGCCGTTGGCGGAGCCGCTGTTGAAATACGGCCGTGCGGTGTTCCTGATCGGTCGCGATGCCGGCGCCATTCGTAGCGCGGTCACCGATACCGGTATCGAGTTGATCGATTGCGCCACGCTGGAAGAAGCGGTGGAAAAAGCCGGCGAGATGGCGCAAGGCGGCGAAGCCGTCCTGCTGTCGCCGGCCTGCGCCAGCTTTGACATGTTCCGCAATTACGCCCATCGCGCCGACGTCTTTGTTGACGCCGTGCGTGAATTGGCCTTGTCGCGCGGCGAGGTGATGTGATGAAACTGAGCCTGCCCTCGATCACTAGCTGGTTTGGCGCCAAGGATGAGCCGGGCTCGCGCAGCAGTGCGCGCGTCGGCAGCATCAGCGGCAGCCTCAAGGGGATCAGCGGCATTGAGCAGCGTTCGCGCATGATGGAGTACGACCAGCCGCTGGTATGGGTGGTTTTGCTGCTGATGCTGTTCGGCATGGTGATGGTGTATTCGGCTTCGATCGCTTTGCCAGACTCGCCCAAGTACGCGAACTACAAGACTTCGTATTTCCTGGTGCGCCAGGCGATGTTCATCGGCGTATCGCTGGCGGTGGGCCTGATGGTGTTCCGCATCAAGATCGAGACCTGGCAAAAACTGGCGCCGTATCTGTTCGTCGGTACGCTGATCTTGCTGGCGATGGTGCTGATTCCGGGTATCGGCAAGGGCGTCAACGGCGCCAAGCGCTGGTTGTCGTTCAAGGTCTTCAATCTGCAGCCGTCGGAGTTGATGAAGTTGTTCATTGTGTTGTACGCGGCCGATTACACGGTGCGCAAGCAGGCCGTGATGCACAAGCTCACCAAAGGATTTTTGCCGATGACGCTGGCAGTCGGCGTGGTCGGTTTGTTGTTGTTGCTGGAGCCTGACCTGGGCGCGTTCGGCGTGATCGTCTGCATCGCCATGGGCATCCTGTTTTTGGGCGGCATCAACGGCATCTGGTTCGGCGGCATCGGCGCCACCTTGGTGGGGATTTTTTCGCTGGTGATTATCTTGTCGCCCTGGCGGCGCGAGCGCATTTTTGCCTACATGAATCCCTGGGTGGAAGAAAACGCCCTGGGCAAGGCGTATCAGCTGTCGCACTCGCTGATCGCCTTCGGTCGCGGCGAATTGTTTGGCGTCGGGTTGGGCGGCAGCGTGGAAAAACTGCATTACCTGCCGGAGGCGCATACCGACTTCTTGCTGGCGGTGATCGGCGAAGAGTTGGGATTCGCCGGCGTGCTGGTGGTGGTCTTGCTGTTCTACTGGTTGATCAAGCATGCATTTGAAATCGGCCGTCAGGCGATTGCGCTGGACCTGACCTTCGCCGGCCTGGTGGCCAAAGGCATCGGCATCTGGATCGGCGTGCAGACCTTCATCAACATGGGCGTCAATCTCGGCTTGTTGCCGACCAAGGGGTTGACGTTGCCGCTGATGAGTTATGGCGGTTCGGGTTTGCTGATCAATTGTGTCGGCCTGGCGATCTTGTTGCGTATCGATTATGAAAATCGTGTGCTGATGCGCGGAGGACGGCTATGACGTCCGCAAACAAGCGTCTGCTGATCATGGCGGCCGGCACCGGCGGGCATATTTTCCCGGGGCTGGCGATTGCCGACACCATGCGTGAACGCGGCTGGCAGGTTTCCTGGCTGGGTACGACGCATGGCATGGAAAAGGATTTGGTGCCCAAGCATGGCGTCGAGATGGACTCCATCGTGTTCGCCGGTTTGCGTGGCAAGGGCCTGGCGCATACGGTCAAGGGCGTGTGGCGCATGGTGGCGAGTTTTGGCGCTTGCTTCCGCATCATCGGCCGGCGTCGGCCGGACGTGGTGTTGGGCATGGGCGGTTACGTGACAGTGCCGGGCGGTGCGATGGCGCGGCTGCGCGGGGTGCCGCTGGCGCTGGTGAATGCCGATGCGGCGTTGTTGTTGTCGAACAAGACCTTGACGCCGCTGGCCGACAAGGTGCTATTCGGTTTTCCTGCCGACTTCGGCAATGCGGCCGGCAAGGCGGAAGTGACCGGTAATCCGGTGCGCAAGGAAATCATCGCGCTGCCGCTGCCGGCAACGCGTTATGCCGGCCATGACGGTGCGTTGCGGATTCTGGTGGTGGGTGGCAGCCTGGGCGCCAAAGTATTGAATGAATGTGTGCCGGCGGCGCTGGCGAAGTTAGCGGCTGGGCAGCGCCCGCTGGTGACGCATCAGTCGGGCAAGCAGCATATCGAAGCCTTGCGTGCGGCGTATGCGCAGGCCGGCGTGGAGGCGGAAGTGGTGGATTTCATCGACGATATGCCGCGTCGTTATGCGGATGCCGATCTGGTGATCTGCCGCGCCGGTGCAATTACGGTGTCGGAGTTGACCGCCGCAGGTGTGGCCAGCGTGCTGGTGCCCTTGGTGGCGTCGACCACTTCGCATCAACGCGACAACGCAAAATGGATGGCGCAAAGCAAGGCTGCGGTGCACCTGCCGCAGACCGAGCTGACACCGGACAGTCTGGCGGCATTACTGCAAAAGATGGATAGGCCGGCTTGCCTGAAGATGGCGCTGGCGGCATATGAACAAGGCAGGCGCAACGCCAATGAGGCGATTGCGCAGGTGCTGGAAAGATTGGTAAAGCAATGAAACATCGGGTTAACAATATTCATTTTGTCGGCATTGGCGGTAAGCCGCGCGGTCGCGCGGCGTTCCTTAACCTGGGGCGTAGCCGGTCCGCCGGCGAGTAAAGAACATGAAACATAGAGTCAAAAATATCCATTTCGTAGGCATTGGCGGATCCGGTATGAGCGGCATTGCCGAAGTGTTGCTCAACCTGGGCTACGGCGTGTCCGGCTCGGATCTGGGCAGCAATGCGGCGACCCAACGCCTGGCGCAACTGGGCGCGCGCATCCTCTACGGCCATGCCGCCGAGAATATCGAAAGCGCCGACGCCATCGTCACCTCGACTGCGGTCAAGGGCGACAATCCGGAAGTGCTGGCGGCGCGCAAGAAACATATTCCCATCGTGCCGCGTGCGGTGATGCTGGGCGAGTTGATGCGCCTGAAGCAGGGCATCGCGATTGCCGGCACGCACGGCAAGACCACCACCACCAGCCTGGTGGCGAGCGTGCTGGCGCAGGGCGGACTGGATCCGACCTTCGTCATCGGCGGTCGCCTGACCAGTGCCGGCGCCAACGCCAAACTTGGTTCAGGCGATTTCATCGTGGCCGAAGCCGATGAGTCGGACGCCTCTTTCCTGAATCTGACGCCGGTGATCGAAGTCATCACGAACATCGACGCCGATCATATGGAAACCTATAACCACGATTTCGCCCAGCTCAAGCAGGCCTTCGTCGAGTTCACCCAGCGCCTGCCGTTTTACGGTGTGGCGGTGTTGTGCCTGGACGACGCCCATGTGCGCGAAATCATGCCGATGATTTCCAAGCCTATCCTGACCTACGGTTTCCATGAAGACGCCGACATCCGCGCCATTGATGCCAAGGCGGTCGACGGCAAGATGGAGTTCACCGTGATCCAGGACGGCTATGCGCCGATGCAGGTCAGCTTGAACCAGCCCGGCATGCACAATGTGCAAAACGCTTGCGCCGCCGTGGCGATCGCACGCGAGTTGGACGTGGCCGATGCCGATACGCAAAAGGCATTGACCGAATTCAACGGCGTCGGTCGTCGCTTCACGCGTTACGGCGAGGTGCCGTTGTTCGACGCGGCCGGCAAATCGGCCGGTTCATTCACGCTGGTGGATGACTACGGTCATCACCCGGTCGAAACTGCGGCAACCATCTCCGCGGCGCGTGGCGCATATCCCGGCCGTCGCCTGGTGCTGGCGTTCCAGCCGCATCGCTACACGCGCACACGCGACTTGTTCGAAGATTTCGTCAAAGTGTTGTCGACGCCTGATGTGCTGGTATTGGCTGAAGTGTATTCAGCCGGCGAGCCGCCGATTGTGGCCGCCGACGGTCGTGCGCTGGCGCACGCGCTGCGCGTGGTCGGCAAGGTGGAACCGGTGTTCGTCGAAGATATCGGCGACATGCCGGCAACGATTTTGAATGTGGTGCGCGACGGCGACGTTGTCATGACCATGGGCGCCGGCTCGATCAGCGGTGTACCGGCCAAACTGACTGCGCAAGGACAGGGGGCGTGATGAGCCAGATCGATCAAGCAAGCCAATTCGGCAAAGTCGGCGTGCTGTTCGGCGGTCGTTCCGCCGAGCGCGAAGTGTCGCTGATGTCCGGCGCGGGCGTGCTCAAGGCGCTGCGCAGCAAGGGCGTCGACGCCCATCCTTTCGATACGGCCGAACGCAGCCTGGCGGAACTGGCGGCGGAAAAATTCGACCGCGTGTTCATCGCCCTGCATGGCCGCTACGGTGAAGACGGCACGCTGCAAGGCGCGCTCGAGCAGCTCGGCATCCCTTACACCGGCCCTGGGGTGATGGCGTCGGCGATTGCCATGGACAAGGTCATGACCAAGCGCATCTGGCTCGGCCAGGACTTGCCGACGCCGCGTTTCATCGTGCTCGACAGCGCCACTACGCCGCGCGAAGAATTGCGCCAGGTGCCCGATGTGCTCGGTTTGCCGTTGATGCTGAAAGCGCCGCATGAAGGCTCGACCATCGGTATCGCCAAGGTGGCCGGCTATTCCGACATGCAAGACGGTTTCAAGCTGTGCGCGCAATACGATGCGGTGGTGCTGGCCGAAGAATTCATCACCGGCCGCGAACTGACGGTGCCGGTGCTGGGCAAGGGCACCAGCGGCGACAGCCAGGCCAAGGCCTATCCGGTGATCGAGATCCGCGCGCCGGAAGGCAACTACGATTATCAGCACAAGTATTTCACCGACGACACCAAGTACCTGTGTCCCGCGCCTATTGATGAAGCGCTCACGCAGCGTGTGCAAGAGTTGGCGGTGAAGGCTTACAACGCGCTCGGTTGCCGCGGCTGGTCGCGTGTGGATTTCATGCTGCGCGCGTCCGACAATGAGCCCTTCTTGCTGGAGATTAATACCTCGCCGGGCATGACCGGCCATTCGCTGGTGCCGATGTCGGCGCAGCAGGCCGGCATGACTTACGAAGATTTGTGCTGCGAGATCCTGAAATCCGCAGCCCTGGATTTGCAACCGTCGGCGGCGTGGAAGCCGCAAGCGGCAAACGACGGCAACGTCACGGATAAAGGATAAGACGCGACCATGTGGCAAGACGTCAAAATGCTCAACGCCGTCACCAATGCCTTGCTGGCGCTGGTGCTGCTGGCATTGTTGGCGTCCGGCTTGTGGTGGCTGGCACAGCGGCCGATGTTTACGCTCAAGACGATACGCGTCGAAGGCGTGGCCCAGGAGCAGTTGCGTCGCGTGAATCCGCTGACGATACGGGCCAGCGCAGTGCCGCGCATCAAGGGCAATTTTTTTACTGCCGACCTCGATGCGGTGCGTGCTGCGTTTGAATCGGTGCCATGGGTGCGCAAGGCCATGGTGCGGCGCGAATGGCCGAACAAGCTGATCGTGTCGATAGAAGAACATCGCGCGCTCGGCACATGGGGTGACGACGGGCGTTTGCTGTCGGTCAAGGGCGACGTATTTACCGCCAATCTGGCGGAAGCGGAAGACGACGGCGATTTGCTGGAGTTCGATGGGCCGGATGGCAGCGAGAAGGAAGTGGTGGCGCGGTTCGACCAGTTTCGCGATTGGTTGGCGCCGATCAAGGTGGCGCCGGAATCCGTGGCCTTGTCGAATCGCTATGCGTGGACGGTGAAGCTGGACAACGGCATCACGGTCGAGCTGGGGCGCGCGGAAAGCGATGCGACGCTGAAGGAAAGAATTGCCAGGCTGGTTGCGGTCTATCCGCAACTGATGGAACGCCTGCAGGGGAAGAAAATTGAAAATGTCGACATGCGTTATCCGAACGGCCTGGCATTGAAGGCGGATGGATTGGTACTGGCTGCATTGAACGGAAAGAAAAAATAAGCGGAACGATATGACAAAAGACGCAAAAAACCTGATCGTCGGTCTCGACATCGGCACCTCCAAGGTGGTCGCCGTGGTGGCGGAAGTATTGCAGGACGGCCGCCACGAAGTGATCGGCCTGGGCCAGTCCGAATCCAAGGGATTGAAGAAGGGCGTGGTGGTCAACATTGAAGCCACGGTCGAATCGATCCAGCGAGCGCTGGAAGAGGCCGAGCTGATGGCCGATTGCAAGATTCGCAATGTCTACACCGGCATCGCGGGCAGCCACATCCGCAGCTTCAATTCGAGCGGCATGGTGGCGATCAAGGACAAGGAAGTCAGCGCCGCGGACGTGTCGCGCGTTATCGAAACCGCCAAGGCCGTGAACATCCCGACCGACCAGCAATTGCTGCATACCGTGCCGCAGGAATTTATCGTCGATAACCAGGAAGATGTGCGTGAACCAATCGGCATGAGCGGCATCCGACTCGAGGTAAAAGTGCACATCGTGACCGGTGCGGTGTCGGCGGTGCAAAACATTGTCAAGTGCGTACGCCGTTGCGGTCTGGAAGTGTCGGATCTGATCCTGCAACCGATGGCGTCAGCGGATTCGGTGTTGACACCGGATGAGCGTGAGTTGGGCGTGGTGCTGGTCGACATCGGCGGCGGCACGACCGATGTGGCGGTGTTTACCGAAGGCGCCATTCGCCACACCGCGGTGATTCCGATCGCCGGCGACCAGATCACCAACGATATCGCGATGGCGCTGCGTACGCCGACGCTGGAAGCAGAAGAAATCAAGTTGCGTTACGGCGTGGCCAAGCAAATCCTGGCTGATCCGACCGAGACGCTGGAAGTGCCGGGGCTGGGGGACCGCAATCCGCGCACCTTGTCGCGCCAGGCGCTGGCGGCCGTGATCGAGCCGCGCGTGGAAGAGTTGTTTGCATTGGTGCATCAGGTGGTGCGCGAGTCGGGGTATGAAGAGGTGCTGTCGTCCGGCATCGTCCTCACCGGCGGCTCCGCGATGATGCCCGGAATGATTGAGCTGGCGGAGGACATCTTCCTCAAGCCGGCCCGACTGGGGACGCCGGAATATAGCGGCCAACTGGCTGACGTAGTGCGCAGCCCGCGCTATTCGACGGTTTTGGGGTTGTTGTTGGAAGCGAAAAAGCAATATTTGCGCGGGTACATCGTCACCCGACAGGAAGGTTCGGTAAAAGCAATCTGGCAGCGTATGAAGGAATGGTTTTTGGGCAATTTTTAAGTAGTCGAGTTATTCAACTTAGTCATTTAGTTCTTCGGATCAGCAACACGCAGTTCTCAGTTGCTAGTCGTCACACCGCGTGATGCCTATCAACTGCAAGCTGCACATACACATATTTAAGGAGTCATCATGGAAATAGACATGCTCGACAATGCCACTCTCGGCACGATCATCAAGGTCGTGGGCGTGGGTGGTGCAGGCGGCAACGCGGTGCAGCACATGATCAACAAGGGCGTGTCCGGCGTTGAGTTCATTGCGGCGAATACAGATGCGCAAGCATTGAAAATGTCGAAGGCCGACAACGTGATCCAGATCGGCGAAACCGGTCTGGGCGCCGGCATGCAACCGCAAGTCGGTCGCCGCCTGGCCGAAGAAACCCGTTCGCGCATTGAAGATGCACTGCGTGGTGCACACATGGTGTTCATCGCTGCAGGCATGGGCGGCGGCACCGGCACCGGTGCGGCACCGGTGGTGGCGGAAGTCGCCAAGTCGCTGGGCGCACTGACTGTGGCGGTGGTTTCCAAGCCGTTCTCGTATGAAGGCCAGAAGTGCATGGACATCGCCGACCAGGGTCTGGAAGAACTGGCGCAGCATGTCGATTCGCTGATCATCATCCTGAACGAAAAGCTGGAAGAGATCTACGAAGACGACAGCATGATCGAGTGGTTGGGTCATGCCGACGATGTGCTCAACAACGCCGTCGCCGGTATTGCTGAAATCATCAACGTACCGGGTCACATCAACGTCGACTTCAATGACGTCAAGACCATCATGGGCGAGCAGGGCAAGGCCATGATGGGCACCGCCACCGCTTCCGGCGTGGATCGCGCCCGCGTGGCGGCCGAGCAGGCAGTGGCGTCGCCGCTGCTGGACGGTATCGACCTGTCCGGCGCGCGCGGCGTGCTGGTCAACGTGACTGCCAGCCGCAACCTGAAGGGTAAGGAAATCAAGGAAGTCATGGCGACCGTGCGCGCTTTCGCGGCCGCCGATGCCTCGATCGCACAAGGTATCGCCTACGACGACACCATGGGCGACGACATCCGTGTAACCGTGGTGGCAACCGGCCTGGGCCGTGCACGCAAGTCGGTGCAACTGGTGCAAACGCCGATGCTGCGTACCGGTACCCACAATGAACCAATGATGGCCGGCACCGGCACACTGAACGGCGGCAACGGCGCTCAGCAAACCGGCGCAGCGTTCGGCGGCATGAAGGCGCCGGCGGTATGGCGTCGCGAGTCGGCTTCCGACACCGTGCGTGCGCTGGAAAAGAATGGCATGGAAACGTATGACATTCCGGCTTTCCTGCGCAAGCAGGCTGACTGAGTAATTAAGCAATATCCGGCATCGGTTGTCGCCTGTTTCGGCAGGCAGCAACCGATGCCATAAAAAGGCATACTATCGCCTGCGCGCCGCGCCTTTGTGCGCGGCGTTTTTTCGTCTGTCGGTATAAATCGGGCAGACAAAGCATTCCCGAATTATTGAATTACTCACAAGAAGGAAATCATCATGACCATTAAAGTTGGCGATCGCCTGCCGGAAGGCGCACTGGCTGAATTCATCGAGACCGAAACAGAAGGTTGCTCGCTCGGCCCGAATACTTTCAAAGTGTCCGATCTGGTCAAGGGCAAGAAAATTGCCTTGTTTGCACTGCCAGGCGCGTTCACCCCGACCTGCTCCGCCAAGCATGTGCCGGGCTACATCCAGCACGCAGAACAGTTCAAGGCCAAGGGCATCGATGAAATCTGGTGCCTGTCGGTCAATGATGCGTTCGTGATGGGCGCCTGGGGCCGTGAACAGAAAGCCACCGGCGTAGTGCGCATGTTGGGTGACGGCAGCGCCACCCTGACCAAGGCGCTGGGGATGGAATTCGACCTGACCGAAAAGGGCATGGGCGTGCGCTCGCAGCGTTACTCAATGCTGCTCGAAGACGGCGTGGTCAAGCAACTGAACCTGGAAGCAGTGGGCAAGTTTGAAGTGTCCAACGCGGAAACATTGCTGGGCCAACTCGGCTAAGCTGGCCTGATCAGCGTCGTCTGAGTTTGGCCTAAAAAGCGCGGAACGCGGTCCGAAAGGGCTGTTTCCGCGCTTTTTTACGCTATTTTGCAGTGCGGGAACTTTTTTGCAACAGTGCGCAAGCTCCCTGCAGGCCGCATGGCATCTTGGCTATAATGGCGGGATGTTAAAACAGCGCACCATTAAAAATCTCGTCCAGACCGTCGGCGTCGGTTTGCATTCCGGCACCAAAGTGGAGCTGACCTTGCGTCCGGCTGCGATCGACACCGGCATCGTGTTCCGTCGCATCGATCTCGATCCGGTGGTGGATTTCCCGGCCACCGCCACCGGCGTGGGTGACACCCGCATGGCCTCGGTCTTGTCCAGGGATGGTGCGCGCGTCTCCACCGTCGAGCATTTGCTGTCGGCCTGCGCCGGCCTCGGCATCGACAATCTGTATATCGACCTGACCGCAGAAGAAATTCCCATCATGGACGGCTCGGCGTCGTCCTTCGTTTTCCTGCTGCAGCAAGCGGGTTTGCAGGAGCAAAACTCGCCGAAGAAATTCATCCGCGTCAAAAAGCCGGTGGAAGTGCGCGAAGGCCAGGGCGACAAAGAGAAATGGGCGCGCCTGGAGCCGTACAACGGTTTCAAGCTGAAATTCTTCATCGAATTCAATCATCCCGCCGTCGACGGCACCGGCCAGACCGCTGAGGTGGATTTCGGCATTGAGTCCTATGTCAAGGAAATCGCGCGCGCGCGCACCTTTGGTTTCATGCAGGATGTGGAAACCTTGCGCGGCATGGGCCTGGCGCGCGGCGGCTCGTTCGAGAATGCGATCGTGATGGATGAATACCGCATCCTCAACGCCGACGGCCTGCGCTATGAGAATGAGTTCGTGCGTCACAAGATCCTCGACGCCATCGGCGACTTGTATCTGATCGGCCATCCGCTGCTGGCCAGCTACGATGCGCACAAATCCGGCCACGGCCTCAACAATCAGTTGCTGCGCGCCTTGTTGGACCAGCCTGATGCTTATGAAATCGTCACGTTCGACACGCTGGAACTGGCGCCGCAAACCTATGTGATGCAAGCCAAGCAGGAATGGGCGCTCAATTAATCCACGCGTCCGATTCCTCCCCACGCCACGCCTGATTCGCCTGTACAGCACCCCAGCTGCGCAGACGAACGCTCTTTCGCCAGAGCAAGAACAAGGGCGGGTTTCTTTCTTTTTTCGCGCTATTTGATGCCGCTGTTGCGGCGTACCATGTTCGCCAGTGCCGTCTTCAGGGCCTGATTGGTGGGCGTGTCGTCCAGCGCTTCGTTCAGTTCGGCAAATGAGCTCACGGCCAGGTCGGGCAAAATCAATTGTCGGCGTACCGTCGGCGGCACGACATAACTCTTGCCAACTTGTACTTTGATCCGGATTGCATTAACCTGCCATCCATCTTTTAGCAGATGTTCTTGCAACTTCGGCAATTGTTGCTTGAGTTTCGTGGCAAGCGCAGCGTTGGGCATGCTGAGCACCAATTGGCCGCCTTCGAAATTCATGACGTCGCAGGATTTGAAAATAGCCGGCAGAATCGCGGTGCAGTTTTTTTGCAGCGCCGCCATGCGGGTAATCGCGGGCAACAAGCTTGCCATCGCGTTATCGGCCTGCAGAAAATCTGTCGCGTCCCGCGGCTTGCGCTTTAACTGCGCGGCCGAAGGACCACGGCGATAAGGGGTAAATGTGGAGGGATACTTCATCTTTAAACCTTATCACATCTCGTCCTTTCCGGAGGACGAGTCAAAGGAGTAAAGATGCAAATTATTCTGCTGCACCCGCGCTTCACGCGCGCAAGGTCAGTCACGCTGACTTCTCGGCATGTCATAGCGGTGCTGTTGTTTTTGACGATCTGTATTGCGGCTTCGGCGGCGGCGCTATCGTATCTGGTGCTGCGCAATGCTTCCGACGGCGAAAGCTCGCCGATGCTGCACAAGCTGCTGGTGTCGATGACGCAGCAGGAAGACGATCGAAAAGACAAATTTCTCAAGGAAAACCTCGCCGTCATGGCGGTCAAGCTGGGTGAAATGCAGGCGCAGTTGATGCGCCTGGATGCGCTCGGCGAACGCGTCCAGGGTCTGGCCGGCGTGCGTCCGGAAGAATTCAATTTCAAGGACAAGCCCGGTCGCGGCGGCATGGAAGTTTCGTCCATTGGCGGCAGCGGCCAGGAGCTCGGCATGAGCGAGCTGCAAAAGATGCTCGATGCGCTGGCGGTCGATGTCGGGCATCGCTCCGACTACATGAATGCGGTCGAATCCACGCTCATGAGCGACAAGATCAAATCGCGCCTGCTGCCGACCAATCCGCCGGTCAACGTGGCGTACAACTCATCGAGTTTCGGCTGGCGTCTCGACCCTTTCACGGGGCACAACGCTTTCCATGAAGGCTTGGATTTCCCGGCGTCGACCGGTACGCCCATCGTTGCCGCCGCGGCCGGCGTGGTGATCGCCGCCGAATATCATTATCAGTTCGGCAATATGCTCGAAATCGACCACGGCAACGACCTCATCACGCGCTACGCCCACGCGTCGCAGCTGTACGTGAAAGTCGGCGACATCGTCAAACGCGGCCAGCATGTGGCCGACATCGGCACCACCGGGCGCTCCACCGGTCCGCACCTGCATTTTGAAGTGCGTATCCGCGGCGTGGCCCAGGATCCGCGCAAATTCCTCGCGCTCGGCAGCCCCGGCAACGGCCCCAAAGCGGCGCCGGTATTTGTTGCAGGACATTGATCCAGGCGCGAAATCCTTGGTGATATTGAATCTTTGACGCCTGGCACCATCTATTGACAGTGTTTTGGCCAAGATGCCCGCGAGCTTGCCGGTATTGCGCTTGCAACTATTGCATTGGGGAACATTTTTGCCAGTCAGCGATGATGGCGGGTGCTCATCCGCATGCGTGTGCCCGGCGGGAACACTGCCGCCGTGTACTGGCATGCTAAAATCCAAGGTTTAGGGCCTGTTAACAATTAATTTGCGAGGTGCGTTCCCGCCAGAACGCGTGCTGGCAAGGCGCGTGGCGTAGCAGGTGGAGGCCCCACCTGCAAGCCATGCAACGCGGTTAGCGCGCGTTCTGGCGGGAACCCTTCGGGAACGGCTGCAGGCGTCGCCTGCCGTTGTTGCGGCTCTTTGCCGTAGCACCGCTACGACGCATCGCGGCGCCTAGGCAGACAACGCCTGCCGCGCGTTCGCACTCGCAAATTAATTGTTAACAGGCCCTTGGCCTCATTCCGGTTCCGTGCGGGCAAAACTGCCGCGCAGAGTCATTTTTCGGCGCTTTTTTAGAATCCAAGCATGTCATTACTGACCCAGATTTTCGGTAGCCGCAATCAGCGGTTGCTCAAACAATATCAAAAAATTGTCCGTCAAATCAATGCACTCGAGGCGGACATCGAGAAACTGTCGGATGCAGAGTTGCAGGCCAAGACGCCGGAATTCAAACAACGTGTGGCCGACGGTACCAAGCTCGACGAGATCTTGCCGGAAGCCTTCGCGGTTTGCCGCGAGGCCAGCAAGCGTGTACTCAAGATGCGCCATTTCGACGTCCAGCTGATCGGCGGCATGGTGCTGCATTACGGCAAGATCGCCGAAATGCGCACCGGTGAAGGCAAGACCCTGATGGCAACCCTGCCGGCGTACTTGAACGCCTTGTCGGGCAAGGGCGTGCACGTGGTGACAGTGAATGATTACCTGGCCCAGCGCGATGCCGAATGGATGGGCAAGCTGTACGGCTGGCTCGGCCTCTCCACCGGCATCAACCTGTCGCAGATGGAGCATGACCTGAAGCAGGGCGCCTATGCGTCCGACATCACCTACGGCACCAACAACGAATTCGGTTTCGACTACCTGCGCGACAACATGGTGTTCGACGCTGGCGATCGCGTCCAGCGCGGCCTCAATTTCGCCATCGTCGATGAAGTCGACTCGATCCTGATCGATGAAGCGCGTACCCCGCTGATCATTTCCGGCCAGGCTGAAAACCACACCGACCTGTATCACAAGATCAATGAAGTGCCGCCGCTGTTGACCCTGCAAATCGGTGAAGAAACGCCGGACGGCAAGGGCAAGGTTGAAGTCCCCGGTGATTACACCAAGGACGAAAAAGGCCATCAGGTGCTGTTGACCGAAGCTGGTCACGAACACGCTGAACAAATCCTCACCAGCATGGGCTTGCTGCCGGAAGGCGCTTCGCTGTACGACGCCTCCAACATCTCGCTGGTACATCACCTGTACGCCGCGCTGCGCGCCCACACGCTGTATCACAAGGATCAGCAATACGTGGTGCAGAACGGCGAAGTGGTGATCGTCGATGAATTTACCGGTCGCCTGATGACCGGTCGTCGCTGGTCCGACGGTTTGCATCAAGCCGTCGAAGCCAAGGAAGGCGTCAAGATCCAGAACGAGAACCAGACGCTGGCCTCGATCACTTTCCAGAATTACTTCCGCATGTACGGCAAGCTGTCCGGCATGACCGGTACGGCCGATACCGAAGCTTACGAATTCCAGGAAATCTACAGCCTGGAAACCGTGGTGATTCCGCCGAACCGTCCGAGCGCACGCAAGGATCGCCAGGATCAGGTCTACAAAACATCGCAAGAGAAGTACATGGCGATGGTCAAGGATATCCAGGATTGCTACGAGCGCGGCCAGCCGGTATTGGTCGGCACCACCTCGATTGAAAACTCCGAACTGCTGTCGGGCATCCTGAACCAGTCCAAACTGCCGCATAACGTTTTGAACGCCAAGCAACACGCGCGCGAAGCGGAAATCATTGCGCAGGCCGGTCGTCCCAAGATGATCACCATCGCCACCAACATGGCCGGTCGCGGTACCGATATCGTGTTGGGCGGCAATGTTGAAAAGCAAATCCAGATCATCGAAGCCGATACTGCTTTGTCGGATGCCGACAAAGCAGCGCAAGCGCAAAAGCTGCGTGACGAATGGCAATCGCTGCACGACCACGTGGTCGGCGCCGGCGGTCTGCATATCATTGGTACCGAGCGTCACGAATCGCGTCGCGTCGACAACCAGTTGCGTGGTCGTTCCGGTCGCCAGGGCGATCCGGGTTCTTCGCGTTTCTACCTGTCGCTGGACGACGCGCTGCTGCGCATCTTCGCAGGCGACCGCGTGCGCGCGATCATGGACCGTCTGAAGATGCCGGAAGGCGAACCGATCGAAGCCGGTATCGTGTCGCGCTCGATCGAATCGGCGCAGCGCAAGGTGGAAGCGCGCAACTTCGACATCCGCAAGCAATTGCTGGAATACGACGACGTCGCCAACGATCAGCGCAAGGTCATTTATCAGCAGCGTAATGAATTGCTGGAATCGGCCGAGATGACGGAAATGATCACCTCGCTGCGCGAAGGCGTGTTCACCGAAGCCTTCCGCACCCACGTGCCGGAAGAATCGGTCGAAGAGCAATGGGATATCCCGGCGCTGGAAACTGCATTGAGCAGCGAGTGGCAACTCGCCGTGCCGCTGACCGCGACGCTGGAAGCCGAACCGAACCTGACCGACGAAGAGCTGCTGGAACGCGTTTTGTCGACTGCGGAAACGACTTACAACGCCAAGGTCGACGTGGTCGGCACGGAAGCCTTCAGTGGCTTCGAGCGCAGCGTCATGTTGCAAAGCATCGACAGCCATTGGCGCGAACATCTGGCGGCGCTCGACCATCTGCGCCAGGGTATCCATCTGCGCGGCTATGCGCAAAAGAATCCGAAGCAGGAATACAAGCGCGAAGCCTTCGAGTTGTTTGCGCAGATGCTCGACCTGATCAAGAACGAAGTGATCAAGATCGTCATGACCGTGCGTGTCCAAAGCCGTGAAGAAATCGAAGCGGCCGAAGAAAACCTGGCGCAATCGCATGTCGAGAACGTCCATTACCAGCATGCCGATTTCGACGCCAACGCGGCGCCGGAAGAGTTGCTGGCGCCGACCGCCAACGCCGCCGGCAGCGACGACTCTACGCAACCGCTGGTGAACGATTTGCCGAAAGTCGGTCGCAACGACCCGTGCCCTTGCGGCAGCGGCAAGAAGTACAAGCAGTGTCACGGTAAGCTGGCCTGATCGCCAGCTGACCGCGTCCAAGCCGCTCCCGCTGTCCGGAGCGGCTTTTTATTTGGTGGCAATCATTGCTGCGATGTCGGGTGTCACCCCGGCAAGAAAAGAAAAGGAAGAGGCCATGATGTTCATGCCGCAATCATTTCCCCATGCGACCATGCGCCTGGCTTTGGCCGCGCTGCTTGGACTGCTGACGGCGTGTAGCAGCGTTCCTGTTTCGACGTCATCCGCCACATCGGCGCCGGCGTTACGTCAGGACGCACCGCGTCGTACGGCCTTGCTGGCGGTGGCCAGGACCGAGTGGGATTTCTTCGATCGCCAGCAAATCGACATGCGCGGCGATGTGCTCAATGCGCCGCGCCTGGGCTTGCTGGAAGACGAAGGCGAAGCCGTGCAGCGCATCGGCCTGTACTGGCAGGCGGTCGGTAAGGATTACACCGGCGCCGACACCCAGCAAGCCTGGTCGGCAGCCTTCATCTCCTATCTGATGCAGACCGCCGGGGTGTCTGCCGACGACTTCTTGTTCAGCGATGTGCACTTCAATTACCTGAGTTTCCTCAAGGCGCGCCAGAGTTTGCCGGCGCCGCTGTTCGTGCTGCGTCCGGCCGCGACCGAAGCAATCACGCCGGGCGACCTGATCTGCGCACCGCGCGACAGCAACCAGGCCGCAACGCTGGACGATATCCGCCCGGGTTTGCCGGGTCATTGCGACCTGGTCTACGAAATCCATCCGGAGCAGGGTTGGGCCGGCGTGATCGGCGGCAATGTGTTCAACTCGGTATCGGAGTCGCTGATCCCCATCGACGCCAATGCGCGCTTGCTGCCGCTGGCGCGGCGCCCCTGGTTTGTGGTGGTCAAGAATCTGATGCCTTAAAAAATATCCCTGTCATCGACAGCGTTTACAATAACGCTCTCGCTGTTCCTTTATCCCTTACCACCGCAGACTAGACAACCATGGCCGTCAATTCCCCTCTTCCTGTTTCCGCTGATCTGAAACCTGTTGCCGGCATCGAGCTGGGCTACGCCGAAGCCGGCGTGCGCAAGGCTAACCGCAAGGACTTGCTGGTCATGAAACTGGCGCCCACGGCAACCACCGCCGGCGTCTTCACGCTCAACCGTTTTTGCGCCGCGCCGGTGCAAATCTGCAAGGCCCACCTGGCGCAAGTCAGTGCTGTGGCACCGATCCGTGCGCTGGTGATCAACACCGGCAACGCCAATGCCGGCACTGGCGAAGAAGGTCTGGCGCGCGCCAATGACACCTGTGCCGCGCTGGCGACTTTGCTGGGTCTCCAGCCTGAGCAAATCCTGCCTTTCTCGACCGGCGTGATCCTGGAGCCGCTGCCGGTAGAGCGCATCAAGGCCGGCTTGCCCGCCGCCATCGGCAACCTGAAGACCGACAATTGGTTCAGCGCGGCCGAGTCCATCATGACCACCGACACCCAGCCCAAGGCTGCGTCGCGCACGCTGACCATCGCCGGCAAGCAAGTCACCATGACCGGCATCAGCAAAGGCGCCGGCATGATCAAGCCGAACATGGCGACCATGTTGGGCTTCCTGGCGTTCGACGCCAAAGTGCCGCAAGCGCTGCTCAATCAATTGGTCAAAGATGCCGCCGATCAGTCATTCAACTGCATCACCATCGACGGCGACACCTCGACCAACGACTCCTTCATGCTGATCGCCACCGGCGCCGGTGAGCTGGAAATTACCAGCGCCGACAGCGCCGAATACAAGGAACTGGCCGTCGCCGTCAATGCGCTGTCACAACACCTTGCGCATCAGATCATCCGTGACGGCGAAGGCGCCACCAAGTTCATCGCAGTCACCGTGGAAGATGGCAAGAGCGTCGAGGAATGCCGCAAGATCGCCTACTCCATCGCTCATTCGCCGCTGGTCAAGACCGCGTTCTTTGCTTCGGATCCGAACCTGGGCCGCATCCTGGCGGCGATCGGTTATGCCGGTGTCGACGATCTGGATGTGTCCAAGTTGAATCTGTATCTGGACGATGTGTGGGTGGCCAAGAACGGCGGCCGCAATCCGGACTACAAGGAGGAAGACGGCCAGCGCGTGATGAAGAAGAGCGAAATTGCAGTGCGCGTGAAGCTGGCGCGCGGGACGGCGGCGGCAACGATCTGGACCTGTGATCTGTCCCATGACTATGTCACCATCAATGCCGACTACCGCTCCTGAATTGCTTCATAAGCTACTGCGTGGCTCAATCTCGACGCTGTGATGCTCGCCGTACTTGTGTACGGCTGTGCTTCTCGCACCGACCTTGATCGGCTCGCTACGCTTCTGAAGCAATTTGCAGCTCAGCGCATGCTTACTTGAACAGGTTCAGGTCTTCACGAATTTTATTCACGCGATGGCGCTCAGGTTTCCGTCACAATGTGACGACATCATCCACTTTGCCAATTTGTCATGACTCAATTAGATCAATTTTTGCAGCGCGCCGAGGCTTTGCTGGAGCGCATCGAATCCATCCTGCCGCAGTCGACGAGCGCGGTGGAATGGGACAAGGGCGTAGCGTTTCGCTGGCGTCGTCGCAACGGCAACGGGGCCGGTTATCTGCAGTCGGTGGGGCATATCTCCGCGATTTCACTGGCGGATCTGCATAATATCGGACCGCAGAAAGAACAGATCGATCAAAACACCAAACAGTTCGTCGACGGCCGTCCGGCCAACAACGTACTGTTGACCGGCGCGCGCGGCACCGGCAAGTCATCGCTGATCAAGGCTTGCCTGAACCAGTACGCCGACCGCGGTTTGCGTCTGATTGAAGTCGACAAGGACGATCTGCATGATTTGCCCGATATCGTCGATCTGGTGTCGGCACGTCCCGAGCGCTTCATCATTTTCTGCGACGACTTGTCCTTCGAAGAAGGCGAGAGCGGCTACAAGGCGCTGAAGGTGGCGCTGGACGGCAGTATCGCCGCGCAGTCGGACAATGTACTGATCTATGCGACGTCCAACCGTCGCCATCTGATGCCGGAGCGTATGTCGGATAACGCGACTTATACGCATAACGACGACGGCGACCTGCATCCCGGTGAAACCGTGGAGGAGAAGATTTCCTTGTCCGAGCGTTTTGGCCTGTGGGTGACGTTTTACCCGTTCAAGCAAGACGATTACCTGGACATCGTGGCGCACTGGTTGCGTCACTTTGGCTGCGATGCCAAGCAAATCGAAGAAGCGCGTGGCGATGCGCTGCGCTGGGCGCTGCAGCGCAGTTCACGTTCGGGTCGCGTGGCGTGGCAGTTCTCCAAGGATTACGCCGGAAAGCTGAAAGCCTGATGTCAGTTGCTTCCGAAACAACGGCCACGCCGATCGCGCCTCCTATCGACGTTGCTGTCGGCATCCTGATGAAACCTAACGGCGATGTCTTGCTGGGCCAGCGCCCGGAAGGCAAGCCGTACGCGGGCTACTGGGAATTTCCCGGTGGCAAGGTTGAGCAAGGCGAGGCTATCCTGGCCGCACTCAAGCGCGAGTTTCTGGAAGAGCTCGGCATCGAGGTGATCTCGGCCGAACCGTGGTGCGGCGTGCAGCATGTCTATCCGCACGCGCACGTGCGTCTGCATTTTTACATCAGCCGGGAATGGCGCGGCGAGCCGCAAAGTCTGGAAGGCCAGGCATTCGCCTGGCAAGGCAGCGTCAGTGTCGAGCCGCTGTTGCCGGCGACGATCCCGCTGATTGAATGGATCGACAAGCTGCAAGACCGGGCAAACTCGCCGGCCTGAACGGCGCCGGCCGGTTCAGCTTATTGCACCGATGGATTGTCTTCGTCCTGCTCCTGCGGCAGGTTGACGGCGGGAATCGTGTATTTCTCTTCGGCCCAGGCGCCGAGATCGATTTGTTTGCAGCGGTCCGAGCAAAATGGACGGAATTTGTTTTTCTCAGTCCATTCCACCTTGGTGCCGCAAGTGGGGCAGTCTACGATTGTTGCCATTACATCTACCTCAACATCCTTAAAAACCGCAAAGCGCCAGTTCAAACGGCACTTCGCCTTCAAATGCCTTGGGCTTCATGTCACCGTCTTGCGAGGTGAAGCGTACCCAAAGCATGTACTTGTTGGCTGATATTTCCGGAATCGCGCCGAGCTCTTCGTCGAGCACCAGGCGCAGCATCTGGTAAATCTTCCCTTGCAGCATTTGCTGGTAGCTGCCGCCGTCGGCGTTGATCTTGACCGCATGGCCGGATTCGCGCAGCAAGCGCATCACGATGGTGACAGCGTCGAACAGCGGCACCAGCGGTGCAAACCAGTTGGAAATGTCGTTGAAACGTTGTTCCGGCGTGCGCTGCTGCCAAGCGTAATAGGACGGCAAGTCGAATTCGCAGGCGCCGCCGGGAATGATGGTGCGGCCGCGGATGCTCATGAGCCACTCGTTTTCGCGGATATTCTGTCCGGTGCGGCCCTGCGAGGCGGCCAGCGCGATGCAGGCGCGGTCGACTTCGCCCAGGATCGCATTGAGCATGTCGGGTTCGACGTTGGGATTGGATTGATAGGCCAGCAGCATTTGCTTCTGGCGTTCCAGTTCTTGCAGCAGATCGGATTTGAGGTCGGCGCGTCCTGCTACTTCGAGCATTTCGAAAATAGTGGAGAGGGCGACATGATGTTGCAGCGGGCTTTCCTGATGCAGGAAGAACACGAACTTCTCGTGCAGATCCTCTAACCGCAACAGCGTGCGAATACGCTCGTTGAAAGGGTATTCGTAAACGATCAAAGCTGCGTCCCTTTAAAGTTGAACCGGATTCGACAACGCGTTTTATGAATATGCCTTTTTGAATCTCGGCGGATATTGATAAAACGCGTTTAATTTACGTGATTCTGACCCATGCAGCGGAAAATTACAAATGCTCACCGCGATTTGTTTTTGCGAGCGCCAGATAGCGTGCATGCAGCGCTGCAATTTGCGGCAACAAGGCGGCCGTATCGAGATTGTTTTCGATGATATCGTCGGCCGCAGCGAGTCGTTGCGCACGTGTCGCCTGGACCGCCATGATGGCTTCGACTTGCGCGCGCGACATGGCGTTACGCTGCATCACGCGGGCGATCTGGACTTCTTCGTCGCAGTCGACCACAAGGATGCGCGTAGTGCGATTGCGCCATTGTTGCGACTCCACCAGCAGCGGCACGACGAAGATCAGATAGTCGCCGCGCGCATTGATGGCGGCTTGTGCGGTTTCGCTACGGATCAGCGGATGGAGGATGGCTTCCAGGCGTTTTCTGGCCGCGACGTCGACAAACACATGGGCGCGCATCCTGGCGCGATCCATGGCGCCCTCGGCATCGATGAAGTCGGCCCCGAATGCGCTGCGTATGGCCGCAATGGCAGCGCCGCCCGGTGCGCTCAGTTGATGGGCGATGGCGTCGGTGTCGATCAGGGCGGCGCCCAGCTCGCCGAACAGATTGGCGACCGTGGTCTTGCCGCTGCCGATGCCGCCCGTGAGGCCGATGGAAAAGCGTGCTGACGAGGAGTTCATTGCCATATTGTCGCTACCAGTCGAAAACCAGGAAGGATTTGCCATACAGCAGCATCAGCATGCCCGCCAGCGCAAGATAGGGGCCGAACGGCAAGCTCTGGTCGGCGGCCCGTCGTTTCATCAATACCATGACGATGCCGCCGGCCGCGCCCAGGCATGAGGCCGTGAGCAGCAGCAACGGCAGCGCCTGCCAGCCCAGCCATGCTCCCAGCGCAGCCATCAGCTTGAAGTCGCCATAACCGATGCCTTCCTTGCCGGTGGTGAATTTGAATATCCAGTAAATTGTCCATAAGGCAAGGTAGCCAGCCATGGCGCCCGCCACTGCATCGCTCAGGGGTACGAACAGGCCCGCCAGATTGAACAGCAGTCCCAGCCACAGCAACGGCAGTGTCAGGCTGTCGGGCAGCAACTGGGTTTGCGCATCGATCACGCTCAGCGCCAGCAAGAAGTAGGCAAACACCAGCGCCGCCACGCCGGCCGCGCCGAGGCCGAAATGCCAGCCCAGCCATCCCGACAGCAGCGTGCTGGCAAGTTCCACGAGAGGATAGCGCACCGAGATCGATGTCTTGCAGTGCGCGCAACGGCCGCGCAGGAACAGGTAGCCGAGCAACGGGATGTTGTACGCCGGCGCCACCGGCGTTGCACAGTGCGGGCAGGCCGAACGCGGTGTCAGCAGGTTGTAGCGGCCGCTGTGCGCCGCGCTGCGCCCGGCTTCCTGGGCCAGATAGTTGTCGGCCTCGCGCTGCATCATCAGCGGCAGGCGATGGATCACCACATTCAGGAAGCTGCCGATCAGCAGGCCAAGGACGGCGGCGATCGCAAAGGCCGAAATGCTGCCGCCAGGGTGGGCGGCGCCGACGCGGGTGAGTGGTTCCAGCAGCAATTGCAGCATCAGATAACGGATCCCAGTTTGAAGATAGGCAAGTACATGGCGATGACCAGGCCGCCGATGACGACGCCCAATACCACCATGATAAAGGGTTCCATGAGGTTGGCGAGGGCTGCGAGCGCTTCGGTGACCTCCATTTCATAGAAATCGGCAACTTTGAAGAGCATTTGGTCGAGCGCGCCGGATTCTTCACCGATGGCGACCATCTGTCCGACGATGGCGGGAAACAACTCGGTGTGCTCAATGGCTGCAGTCAGACTGGCGCCACCGGCGACTTGCCGGCTGATTGTCCGGGTGGCGTCGGCGTACACCGCATTGCCGGCGGCGCCGCTGACGGCCTGCAAGGCATCGATCAAGGGAATACCGGCGCCGAACAGTGTGGCCAACGTCCGGCTCCAGCGCGCGATGGTGGCCTTGCGCGCCAACTCGCCCAACAGCGGCAGTTTGAGCAGCCAGCGCTCCATGCGCGCTCGAAATGCCGCAGAGCGCCGCAACGCGCGCAGCAGGCAGTAGCTGCCGCCGCCCAGCAGGCTCGCCAGCAACCACCAGTAGTGCGCCATGAAGTTGGACAGCGTGATGACGATGCGGGTCGGCAGCGGTAATTCGGCGCCGAAGCTGCTGAACACCTCCTTGAAGGTCGGCACCACCCAGATCATGATCACAGAGGTCACCAGCATGGCCACCGCGACGATGGCGACGGGATAAGTCAGCGCCGCCCTGAGCTTGCTCTTGAGCGCCAGGGTCTTTTCCTGATAGCGCGCCAGGCTGTCCAGTAATTCGTCGAGCAGGCCGATTTGCTCGCCGGCGGCGACCAGATTGCAAAACAGGGTGTCGAAATGACGCGGATGACGGGCAAAAGCCTGGTTCAGGCTGGTACCGCTTTCCACATCGGCGCGCACGCCCAGGATCAGTCGCGCCAGCGCCGGATTGTGCTGGCTGCGCGCAACGATGCTGAACGCTTGCAACAGCGGCACGCCGGCCTTGAGCATGGTCGCGAGCTGGCGCGTGAAGAGGGTCAGGTCCTTGGCGCTGATCGGCCGCTCGTGCTGCAGTTTTTTCTTCGTAACGGAAGAGGTCTGTATGCCTTGCCGGCGCAGCGTGGCGCTCACCATCGCGGCGCCGCTGGCGCGCATTTCACCGCGCGTGCGCTGGTTGGCGCGGTCGCGGCCCTCCCAGGCATACAGCGTTTCGCGCGGCGATTGTGGCGGCGCCGGACGTCGTTGCTGTGTCGTCAAGGCAGACTCTCCGATGGTAGGTCGGGATGGACTAGGAATTGGTGCAGCCGATGATTTCTTCGAGGCTGGTGATGCCTTCCCGGACTTTGTTCAAGCCGGTCTGCCGCAAACTGAGCACGCCTTCGCGGCGCGCCTGCGTTTCGATCTCCAGTGTCGAGGCGCGCGCCAGGATCAGTTCTTCGATGGCGGCGCTGATGGGCATGACCTGATATACGCCGATGCGTCCCTGGTAGCCGCTGTTGCCGCAGCGTGTGCAGCCGAGCGCGCGATAGAGCGTCCAGGCGCCGCCGGTATTGCCTTGGATGTCGGTGTCATCGAAGCCGGCGTCGCGCAGCGCGTCGGCAGGCAAGGCCGCAGCCTGCTTGCAATTGCACAGGCGGCGCACCAGGCGCTGGGCGGTGATCATGATGACCGAGGCGGCGATATTGAATGCCGGCACGCCCATGTTCATGAGTCGGGTCAGCGTCGAGGGCGCATCGTTGGTGTGCAGTGTGGATAGCACCAGATGGCCGGTCTGTGCGGCTTTGACGGCGATGTCGGCGGTCTCCAGATCGCGGATCTCGCCAACCATGATGATGTCCGGATCCTGGCGCAGGAAGGCGCGCAGCGCTACCGGGAAGCTCAGCCCGGCGCGTTCGTTGACGTTGACCTGGTTGATGCCGGCCAGGTTGATTTCCACCGGATCTTCTACGGTGGAGATATTGGCGTCCGGCTGGTTCAGGATGTTGAGGCAGGAATACAGGGAAACCGTCTTGCCGGAACCGGTCGGCCCGGTCATCAGGACCATGCCGTAGGGGCGGCGTATCGCGTGCAGCAGCAAGTTTTTTTGCGCGGCATCGTAGCCTAGCGTGTCGATCCCGAGTTGCGCCTGGCCGGCGTCGAGGATGCGCATGACGATTTTTTCGCCGAATAGCGTGGGCAGCGTCGATACGCGGAAATCGATGGCGCGGGTCTTGCTCAGCGCCAGTTTCATGCGACCGTCTTGCGGCACGCGTTTTTCGGCGATGTCGAGGTTGGCCAGGATTTTGATGCGCGAGGACAGTCGGTCTTTCATCGCCAGCGGCGGCTTGAGCGCGTCGCGCAATTGGCCGTCGATGCGAAAGCGGATGCGGTAGTACTGTTCAAACGGTTCGAAATGCAGGTCGGAGGCGCCCAGGCTGATGGCGTCGAGCAGGATCTTTTGCAGGTAGTGGGCTACCGGCGCATCGTCGCTATCGGTGTTGCCGCTACGCGCGCTGTGCGCCAGATGCGGCGGCGCGGCGAGGGATGTCAGGGTTTGCTGCATGGCCGGGTTCTCCTGCGCTCCTGGCCATGCGTCGGTGTCGGGCCGGCGGTGCCATGTCGAGTCGCTTCAGTGGAAGTGGACGCGTTTGATCATGGAGACGAGCCGCCGGTTTGTATATCGTTATTGTTCGGCTTTCGCAGCCTTTGGCATGATCAGCTTGACCACCTTGATGGCCTGGTTCTGCACTTGGACGATTTCGATGATGCAGCCGGCGATCTTGACCGAGACATTTGCCTCAGGAATATCGCGCAGCCATTCCAGCAGCAGGCCGTTGAGGGTCTTGGGGCCGTCCAGCGGCAGGTTCAGGCCCAGGCGCTTGTTGATGTCGCGTAAGGTCGTGGCGCCTTCCAGCAGGCACTCGCCGTCCTTGTTCCAACTGAAGCTGTCGGCCCGCGCGGCGCCGGGGACGGACGTGGTGAACTCGCCGATCATTTCTTCGATGATGTCTTCCAGTGTCACCAGCCCCTGCACTTCGCCGTATTCGTCGACGATGATGCCCAGGCGTTCATGGTTTTCCTGGAAGTATTGCAGTTGCGTGAAGACGTCGGTGTCCTGCGGGATGAAATAGGGCGCGCTCAGCAGCGGACGGATATCTTCGCTGGAAATTTCCTCTTCCTGGCTGAACAGCGTAACTACCTTGCGCACATGCAGGATGCCGACGATCTGGTTGATCTCGCCTTCATAGACCGGTAGCTTGTTGTGATAGCAGGTCGCCAACTGGTGGCGGATTTCGTCAATCGAGACCGAGAGGTTCAGTGCTTCCACCTGGGCGCGCGGCGTCATCACGTCCTCGACCGAGATTTTCTCCAGGTCGAACAGGTTGAGCAGGATGCTTTTGTGTTTTTGCGGGATGAAATTGCCGCCTTCGAGCACGATAGAGCGCAATTCTTCCGGCGACAGGCGCTGGTCGTGGGAGCGTCCGCTGGCCTTGATGTGTATGATGCGCAAGATCGTCGAGACGATGATGTTGACCACCCACAGCAGCGGTTTGGCCAGCGCCATCAAGGGCTTGAGGATGAAGCCGGTGAACAGCGAAATGCGCTCGGGATAGGTCGCACCGATGATTTTCGGGACGATTTCCGCAAAGATGATCAGCAGGCCTGCCACGCAGGCGGTGGCGATGGTGATGACCTTTTCATGATTGCCGAAGGCGGCGATGGCCAGTGCCGTGACCAGTGCCGTGGCTAACGCATTGATGAGGGTATTGGCGATCAGGATCAGCGACAGCAGTTTGTCGGTGCGCTCAAGCAGCCAGAGCAGGGCGATTGCGCGCTTGTTGCCATGCTTGGCGAGGTGCCTCAGGCGATGCCGGTTGGCAGCCATCAGGGCGGTCTCGGTCATGGAAAAGAAAGCCGAGCAAAGAATCAGAAGTGCCAGTGCAAGAATTTGCACCCATATGGGCACGGTATCCAAAGGGTCACCGTAAGGTAGTTGAATTGAAAAGACTTACGCACAATTACCGTGGCGTCGCCATGTCGCTGCTGCAGATTTGCTACTGCATCGACCGGTGCTGCCAGGACAATTGTGCGTAGTCCTGTGTGGTTTCGTTGGTCGGGGTGAGAGGATTCGAACCTCCGGCCTCTACGTCCCGAACGTAGCGCTCTACCGGGCTAAGCTACACCCCGACTGCCCGCATCATTGATAGTATTAATGATTACGGTCCACCGCGAAAGCGGATAATTCTAGCAAAGAATCTTTGTACTTGCTATCAGGCAGCGAAGCCACTGCAGCAGCAGCCCGACGACCGGCTTTTTGTGCTTCCTGACGGGTGTAGTCGAGCGCACCCGAGCTCGTGATAGCGGCCAGGATCTGATCGAAATGCTGCTCGTCGCCGTTCTCGATACAGCTGCGCACCAGCTCGCGTTGTTCCGGGCTGCCGTGCTCCATCAGATAGATCAGCGGCAAGGTCGGCTTGCCTTCGCGCAGGTCGTCGCCGACGTTTTTGCCGATCTCGGCGGCGTTGCCGGAGTAATCCAGCACATCGTCGATCAGCTGGAAAGCGGTGCCCAGCGAACGGCCGTATTCACCGGCCGCTTCGATGCCGGCTTCGTCAGCGCCGGAGATCAGTGCGCCCAGTTGCGCCGCCGCTTCGAACAGCTTGGCGGTTTTGGAACGAATCACCCGCAGATAATCGGCTTCGTTGACGTCGGGGTTGTGCATGTTCAGCAACTGCAGCACTTCGCCTTCGGCGATCACGTTGGTGGCGTCGGCCACGATTTGCATGACGCGCGCGTTGCCCACCGTCACCATCATCTGGAAGGCGCGCGAATACAAAAAGTCGCCCACCAGCACCGAGGCGGCGTTGCCGAACAGCGCGTTGGCGGTTTGCTTGCCGCGTCGCAACGACGACTCGTCGACCACGTCGTCATGCAGCAGGGTGGCGGTATGAATGAACTCGATCACCGCGGCCAGCGAGTGATGCGCGGCGCCCTGATAAGAATAGGCATTGGCGATCAGCAGCACCAGTACGGGACGGATGCGCTTGCCGCCGGCGCTGATGATGTACTCGGCCACTTGATTGACCAGGGGCACTTCGGAATAAAGTTGCTGGCGGATAACAGTATTGACCGCGCCCATATCGGCAGCTATCGGATCAATGAAGGAGTTGGGCGTAGCGGATTGGAGAGCGGCTGACAAGGCTGAACCTGTGAAAAATCAAGATTGCCGTGATTATACGATGACAAGCGTGAAGGTAAGTGCGCTTGGGAATGTATCGGTTTGTAGTTTGCGGCGGCCCTCATTGCCGTATTGCTATTTTTTGATGTGTGTTGTATGGGAATGTCAAGAGCTTTTGACGAGGAGGCTAAGTCTATGTATAATTGGAAGTTTTCCCGATTCGAAAGCCCGTTTTACAGGCGTTTGCACGAGGGAAGAAAAAGAAATAGCAGGAAAATTTTTTCATTCATTCGATGAGGTTTCACATGTACGCGGTCATAAAAACCGGCGGCAAACAATATAAAGTTGCCGCTGGTGAAAAACTTAAAGTAGAACAGATACCGGCAGACATTGGCTCCCAAATCACTTTGGATCAAGTGCTCGCAGTGGGCGCAGGCGATACCGTGAAATTCGGTGCGCCTTTGGTCGAGGGTGCAACGGTGCTGGTTACTGTTATAGCGCAAGGTCGCCACGACAAGGTCAAGATCTTCAAAATGCGTCGTCGTAAGCATTATCAGAAGCGTCAAGGCCATCGCCAGAATTACACCGAATTGCAAATCGTCTCGATCAACGCTTAATTGCGTAGGTCAAACTAGATACAAGGAGTCATATAAATGGCACATAAAAAAGGCGGCGGCACTACGCGCAACGGCCGTGATTCAGAGTCGAAACGACTCGGCGTCAAGGTCTATGGCGGTCAAGCGATCAACGCTGGCGGCATCATCATTCGTCAACGCGGCACCAAGGTTCACCCTGGTGAAAACGTCGGCATGGGCAAGGACCACACTCTGTTTGCATTGACAGAAGGTAAAGTCCAGTTCGTGATCAAGGGCGTTGCGAAGCGTCAGTACGTGACTGTTGTTGCTGCTGCAGCTGCTGCTTAAGTTTCAAACTGAGTTTTATAACTCAGTTTCGACTTGAGTCCTGCACATCAGTGACTACATAGAGTACATAAGGCGCAAGCCTTAGCAAAAGTTTGTTTAAGGCTCTGCCTCTGGTAGAGCCTTTTTTAGTTTTAAGCTTGTCTGTTTTGTATTCATCCTGCAGCGCGCAGGGCCTCCGCCCGGTACATTTTTCTGACCAGCGGCACGGCTGACGCGACTGTACTTGTAGCTTCAGGAATCTCTGCCTAAGCTACCCGTGTTCCGATCTCGTGGCCCCTTATTGATTATTGAGGCGCCTCCGTCGTTCGGGCACTGTCTCCGGCGACCGGTCTTCATTGATGCTTACCGCTTGCCAGGTTATTTAAGCAGAGCTTCTTATTTTTTAAGTTAGCGGTAACAATCATGAAGTTTATCGACGAAGCAAAGATCGAACTGATCGCAGGCGATGGCGGCAACGGTGTCGCCAGTTTTTGCCGTGAAAAATTCCGTCCTTTTGGCGGCCCTGACGGCGGCGACGGCGGCAAGGGCGGCAGTATCTGGGCCGTGGGCGACCGTAACGTCAACACCCTGATCGACTATCGCTATTCCAAGCTGCATAAAGCACGCAACGGCGAAAACGGCCGCGGCTCCGATTGCTACGGCAAAGGCGCGGACGATATTTTCCTGCGCATGCCGGTCGGCACGCTGATCGTTGACAACGTCACCGGTGAACATATCGCCGACCTGACCGAACACGAACAGGTCGTACTGCTGGCGCAAGGCGGCGAAGGCGGCTGGGGCAACATCCACTTCAAGACCTCCACCAACCGCGCTCCGCGTCAAAAGACCGAAGGCAAAGAAGGCCAGCGCCGCGAATTGCGTCTGGAGCTAAAGGTGCTGGCTGACGTCGGTCTGCTGGGCATGCCGAACGCCGGCAAGTCAACTTTCATTTCCGCGGTCTCGAACGCGCGTCCTAAGATCGCCGACTATCCATTTACCACCCTGCATCCGAACCTGGGTGTGGTGCGCGTGAGCCATGAAAAGAGCTTCGTCATCGCCGACATCCCGGGTCTGATCGAAGGCGCCGCTGACGGCGCCGGCTTGGGCGTGCAGTTTCTGCGCCACTTGCAGCGCACCGGTTTGCTGTTGCACATCGTTGATCTGGCGCCGTTTGAAGATACAGTCGATCCGGTCAAGGAAGCCAAAGCCATCGTCAAGGAGCTGCAAAAGTACGATGACTCGCTGTTCGAGAAGCCGCGCTGGCTTGTGCTCAACAAACTCGACGTCGTGCCGGAAGCCGAGCGCGCCAAACGCGTCAAGGATTTCGTCAAGCGTTTCGGCTGGAAAGGCCCGGTATTTGAAATCTCCGCGCTGACCCGTGAAGGTTGTGAAGACCTGATCACGGAAATCTACGGCTATCTGGAAACCAAGCGTAATCAGGAACACCGCGCCGAAGAAACCCAGATGACCGAAGAAGCCCGCGGCATTTCCTCCATCGATCCGGACGATCCACGCTTCAAGGTCCTCGACTGATTATCAGTTGGTCAGCCGATTACTGGTTACCGGTCGCCCTCTAAGTGGCCGGTAAATCGTTTACTATCTTGTTCTCGATGCCTGTCCGCCGATACTGCGCCTCAGAGTGCAGTATCGATGGACAGTTGAATTGCCGTTCCGGCGCGACTTTCCGATAACAACATGCATTCCGTGATACAACAAGCCAAGCGGCTGATCATCAAAGTTGGTTCATCGCTCGTGACAAATGATGGTAAAGGCCTCGATGCCGCCGCCATCGCCAAATGGGCAGAGCAAATTGCGCACTTGCGCACGCTGGGCAAAGAAGTGGTGCTGGTCAGCTCAGGCGCCATTGCCGAGGGCATGCAGCGCCTTGGATTCGAACGTCGTCCTACCGGAGTGCATGAGCTGCAAGCTTGTGCTGCCGTCGGTCAAATGGGCCTGGCGCAAATCTACGAAAGCAGTTTTCGCGCACATCAGCTCGGCACCGCGCAGGTATTGCTGACGCACGCCGATCTTGCCGATCGCGAGCGCTATCTGAATGCGCGCTCCACGCTCTTCACGCTGCTGCAATTCGGCGTTATCCCCATCATCAATGAAAACGACACTGTCGTTACCGACGAAATCAAGTTCGGCGACAACGACACGCTTGGTGCGCTCGTTGCCAACCTGATCGAAGCTGACGCGCTGATCATTTTGACTGACCAGCGCGGTCTCTATACCGCCGATCCGCGCCGTGATCCGGACGCGCAATTTGTGCATGAAGCCAAAGCCGGCGATCTGTCGCTGGAAGCCATGGCAGGCGGCGCCGGTACCGGTATCGGTCGCGGCGGCATGCTCACCAAGATTCTCGCGGCAAAGCGTGCAGCGACCTCCGGCGCGCATACCGTGATTGCCTGGGGACGCGAAGACCGCGTCCTGAGCCGTCTGGCCGCCGGTGAAGCAATCGGTACGCAGCTCAACGCGCAGACCGCACAACTGACCGCGCGCAAGCAGTGGATGGCGGATCATCTGCAAACTGCCGGTCGCGTGGTGCTGGATAATGGCGCCGTGCAAAAACTGACGGCAGAAGGCAAGTCGCTGTTACCGATCGGCGTGACGGAAGTCGGCGGTGAGTTTGGTCGCGGCGACGTCATCACTTGCGTGGATGCATCCGGCAAGGCGATTGCACGCGGCATCAGCAACTACGCCAGTTCGGATGCGCGACGTATCGTGCGGCATCCATCTTCCGAGATTCTTTCCATTCTGGGGTTTGTGGAAGAGCCGGAGCTGATCCATCGCGACAATCTGGTTCTGCTGTGATTCGGTAAGAATTAAAAATCGGCAGGCAAAAACAAAACGGGCGCAGTGTTCAGCTGCGCCCGTTTTGTTTTTTCAGATTCTAGCGGCTTGATTCGCGCGCCATATCCAGCATGCGGTTGTCGCGCAGGCGTTCGTAGATCGCCTTCTGATTGCCGGCCAGCATGCCGCTTTGGCAGAGATAGCCCTTGTAGAGCGCGGCGTCCTGGCGATTGGCGCCGGCGTCCTTGATCCGGGTCCATTTGTCCTGACGCGAACGCGACCATTTGCCGTCGGCATGACCGAAGGCGTACCACTTGACCTCGTAGGTTTCGCAGCGGATGCCTGCGTAGATGATATTGGTCGCGCCGCCATCAGATTTGGTCACCATGGTGTAACGCACGACATTGTCGCTGCCGATGGTCAGCGACTTGAGGTCGACATAAGACTTTGACAAGGTGGTCGGGCCGACATAAAACTCGGCCAGATTTTCCTGTACAGGATTGGGTGGCAGCTGCACGGCAATTTCTTGCCATGGCTTTTCTTCATCGTCGAATTCTTCATCGAAGGTGCCGAGCTGCTGCGCAAAGCTGAGCGAAGCCGAGCACAGCAACAGGCCGGCGGTCAGGGTGCGGGCAAGTCGGCGTGCAGCGTGGGTATTCCAGAGGCGTTGGGGCATGAAGTTCACTTAGTGGTGGGCGGAGTGGCAGATCCGCAAGGATCTGCTTGTGCGGCGTTGTCCGGATGATCCGACGGCAATTGCGTGTTCTTGCCCTGCGCATCGGGACGGCGATGTGTTGCTTGAGGACGAGCCAGGAAGCGTGACAATTCCTTGAGCGCTTGTTGATACACATCGCGCTTGAATTCAATGACCACGTCCAGCGGCACCCAATAGTCGTGCCAACGCCAGGCGTCGAACTCAGGGTGCGAAGTCAGGCGCAGGTTAACGTCGCAATCGCGGCCGACCATGCGCAGCAGGAACCAGATTTGTTTTTGCCCGCGATAATGGCCACGGATTTCACGTTTGATGAAATGATCAGGAACCTCATAGCGCAGCCAGTCGCGGGTGCGACCGATGATCTTGACGTGTTCCGCTTTCAGGCCGATTTCTTCTTCCAATTCGCGAAACATCGCTTGTTCCGGAGTTTCGCCATGTTTGATTCCGCCTTGCGGAAATTGCCACGAATGTTCCTTAACCCGCTTGCCCCACCATACCTCATTCTGGGCGTTAAGCAGGATGATGCCGACGTTCGGGCGGAAGCCTTCTCGATCCAGCATGTTGGTACCTCAAAACTTTCTGCGGCAGGGCTTCCTCTTTTGCCCAATCCGGTCTACGCCGCCAACGGTGACATCATTGGCGGCGCGCACCTGCATCGGGTGCGGCATCGGATGCATGAAGTGCCCGCACATCCGCATGAGATGTGCGTGAAACAGCGATCAATTGTGCAAAGAGTGGGCGCATCAGCCAGCTAATCCTTTAAAATTAGGTTGATTATAACCCTCCTCTTTTAAAAAGAACTCATCGTCATGCGCGCCTCCCGATTTTTTATTTCCACCTTGAAAGAAGCTCCTTCCGATGCCGAAATCGTCAGTCACAAACTGATGATGCGGGCCGGGATGATCAAGCGACTGGGTTCCGGTATTTACACCTATATGCCGATGGGCCTGCGCGTGATTCGCAAGGTGGAAGCGATTGTGCGCGAAGAAATGAACCGTTCCGGCGCCATCGAGTTGCTGATGCCGGTAGTGCAGCCGGCTGAGCTGTGGCAGGAAACCGGCCGTTGGGACAAGATGGGTCCGGAACTGATGCGTGTCAAAGATCGCCATGGTCGCGACTTTGCGATCCAGCCGACCTCGGAAGAAGTGGTCACCGATGTGGCCCGCACCGAGCTGCGCAGCTACAAGCAATTGCCGGTCAACTTCTATCATATCCAGACCAAATTCCGCGACGAGCGCCGTCCGCGTTTTGGCCTGATGCGCGGCCGTGAATTCACCATGAAGGATGCCTATTCCTTCGACCGCGATATCGACGGCCTGAAGAAGTCTTATCAGATCATGTATGACGCCTATGTGCGCATCTTCGATCGCTTCGGCCTGCAGTTCCGCGCCGTCGCCGCCGACAACGGCGCCATCGGCGGTTCCGGCTCGCATGAGTTCCACGTCATCGCCGCCACCGGCGAAGACGCACTGGTGTATTGCCCGACCTCCGACTACGCCGCCAACATGGAAGCCGCCGAAGCGGTCGCCGTCAACGCCACCCGCGCCGCTGCCGCCGAAGCGTTGACCAAGACCGCCACGCCGGGCAAGGCCAAGTGCGAAGCCGTTGCCGAATTGTTGAAGCTGCCGCTGGAGCGCACCGTCAAATCCATCGTCCTGACGGTCGAAAAAGAAGTGCCGGCCGACAAGGAAGTCTGGCTGCTGCTGCTGCGCGGCGACCATGAACTCAACGAAATCAAGGCCGGCAAGATTCCGGGCCTGGCCAACTATCGCTTCGCCAACGAAGCCGAAATCGTTGAATGGTTCGGCACGCCGCCGGGCTACCTCGGCCCGATCGGCACCAAGAAGCCGGTCAAGGTAGTGGCCGACCGCACCGTCGCCAACATGAGCGATTTCGTTTGCGGCGCCAATGAAACCGATTTCCACTTCGCCGGCGCCAACTGGGGCCGCGATCTGCCCGAGCCGGTGGTTGCCGACATCCGCAACGTCGTCGAAGGCGACGCTTCGCCGGACGGCAAGGGCGTGCTGGCAATCCAGCGCGGCATCGAAGTCGGCCACGTGTTCCAGCTCGGCACCGCCTATTCGGAATCAATGAAAGCAACTTACCTCGACGAAGGCGGCAAGCCGCAAGCGCTCCAAATGGGTTGCTACGGTATTGGTATCACCCGCATCCTGGGCGCCGCCATCGAACAAAACTTCGATGACAAGGGCATCATCTGGCCGGCCACGCTGGCGCCGTTTGAAGTGGTGCTGTGCCCGATGGGTTATGACCGCAGCGAAGCCGTCAAGGCCGAGATCGACAAGCTCTATGACGCCCTGGTCGCGGCCGGCGTTGACGTCGTACTGGACGACCGCGGTGAGCGTCCGGGCGCCATGTTTGCAGACTGGGAACTGATCGGCGTGCCGCATCGCATCGTCATCGGCGACCGCGGCCTCAAGGATGGCCAGGTCGAATACCAGGGCCGCCGCGACACCGCTGCAACGCCGGTGCCGCTGGCCGATGCGCTGGCCTTCATCCAGGGCAAGCTGGTCTGATCTGACGACATAAACAGCATGCGCCGCCTGTGCCTGCTATTGATCCTGGCGTGGTGCGGCAACCTGGCCGCCCACGCCGGCAATCAGAAAGAAGAGCAACTGGCCGACTCGGTGCGGCTGGCGCTTGCGCAAGCGGTGGCGGACGCCCGTCCGCCCACGCCGCAATTCAATGACATCGAACAGCGCATCGCCTATCTCAACTGGCTCGGCGACATGTCCGCGCGCCTCTCCGAGAAGCTGCCGGATCGCCAGGAGCGCCTCGAACTCCTCGCAAGCGCCTGGTATGAGGCCAAGCGCGCCGGACTTGATCCGGCGCTGGTGCTGGGATTGATCCAGGTCGAATCGGCCTTTCGCAAATACGCCATTTCTTCCGCCGGCGCCACCGGCTACATGCAAGTCATGCCGTTCTGGACACGCGCCATCGGCGACGGTGATCGCCGCAAACTGTTCCACATGCGCAGCAACCTGCGCTATGGCTGCGCGATCCTGCGCTTGTATCTCGATCAGGAGGGTGGCGACTATTTCATGGCGCTGGGGAAATACAATGGTAGCCGCGGCTTGCCGGATTATCCGAATGCGGTATTGAAGGCGTGGAAACGCTGGGAAGTGGCCGCGCAGCCGTCCGCCGAATGAAGCCGCAGAAGCGGCGTCCGACGAAAGACGGCGACGACAATAAAAAGAGGGAATCGCGCCATCGTCTCAGGCCTCGATTCCCTCCGCCGGCGTCGCTAGTCCGTGGGCTTGCCGTGTAAAAAATACTGCTGTTTGCGCAATGCTTATTGCGAAGTCGCCGGCACTACGGTGACGTCCTTGCGCAAGATACCGCCTGAGGGAGCGCTGCCTTCGATGTCGCTCGGGCTATCGATACGGCGCTGGCAATCAGCCTGGTCTGATGCCGGCAGCGCCTTGCAGCGCTCCAGCGCATTCTGGCTATATTGCGGCGACTGATTGCTGCTCAGCTTACCTTCCTTGGCTTGCTGGTAAGCGGCGCCTGCTTCGCGCAGGCAAGTGGCCTTGTCCTGATTCGACTGGCCGCTGGTGCAGACCGCCTTTTCACGCTGGTATTGCGCATCCAGTTCGGTGTTGCTCTTGCCCTTGGCGCCGGCGGCGAAAGCGCTGCTGGCCAGCATCAGGCCGGCTGCAGCCAGGCTCAACGCGGCGACGCTCTGGCGCAACGCAGGGTGGGCGGAACTGCGGGCAATGTGTGGTTGGGGGAATGTCATGCTGAGGTCCTTTCGGGTGACGTCTGTGCAGTCTAGACTGCGACGCAAAAGGCAAAGTTCACCCGGCGACAAGGATATCGGCGCGCTGTAGGAAGGCGCTGTCGGCGCGCAGGAGCCCGCGTTGTAGGCCATGCAACAGCTTCAATAAAAACGATGGATATAAACAAAAACGCCCGCGCGATGCGGGCGTTTTTGTTTTGCAAGCAAGTTTGCAAAAACCTGTATTGCTTATTTCAAATGGCCGGAAATCAGCTTGGTCATTTCAAACATCGATACCTGTTTCTTGCCGCCGAACACAACTTTCAGCTTGTCATCTGCGTCGATGTTGCGCTTGTTTTCAGGGTTTTGCAGTTTGTGTTTCTTGATGTATTCCCAGACCTTCTTGGTCACTTCCGTGCGTGGCAGAGGTTTGGCGCCGACGACTTCAGCCAGTGCAGCCGACGGTGTCAGCGGCTTCATGAATGCGGCGTTAGGGGTACGTTTTACTGCGGGCTTCTTTGCTGCTGGCTTGGCTGCTGCTTTTGGTGCTGCGGCTTTTTTCGGTGCTGCTGCTTTGACGGCCGGCTTTGCTGCTGCTTTTGGAGCTGCTGCCTTCTTCGGTGCTGCGACTGCTTTCTTGGGAGCTGCTTTCGGTGCTGCTTTTGCTACGGGCTTCTTCGCTGCGGCTGCTGGTTTTTTGGCTGTGGCCATCTGTAAGCCTCCTTAACAAGGAAAGAGTTGAATGCGCAAATCACGCACCGACAATAGTGGTGCGGTTTTCCCGGCGATGCAAGTGTTTTTTAGCGCTTTTCAGAGGGAAAATACGCGATAAGCAACGACAACTGTAAAAACCGGGCGCAACCCTCTCAAAAAGCCGCCTGGAGCGGCTTTCAAACTTGCTAACGCATGCCCGGCATCATGCCCTTCATGCTGCGCATCATTTTCATCATGCCGCCGCCTTTGAGCTTCTTCATCATCGATTGCATCTGGTCGAACTGGGCCAGCATGCGATTGACTTCCTGCACCTGGACGCCGGCGCCGGCGGCGATGCGGCGCTTGCGCGTGGCCTTGATCAGTTCCGGTTTGGCGCGTTCCTGCGCGGTCATCGAGTTGATCATGCCTTCCATGCGGCGCACCTGCTTTTCGGCCTGGTCCATGTTGGCGTTGCCGGCGGCTTGCTGCATCTGTGCTGGCAGCTTGTCGAGCAGGCCTGCCATGCCGCCCATTTTCTTCATCTGGCCGAGCTGGGCCTTGAAGTCATTGAGGTCAAACTTGCCGCCGCTCTTGATCTTTTGCGCCAGGTCTTGCGCCGCAGCGACATCGACGCCTTTGCGCGCTTCTTCGACCAGCGCCAGGATGTCGCCCATGCCGAGGATGCGGTTGGCCATGCGGCTCGGATCAAAGGCTTCCAGGCCATCCAGTTTTTCAGCCACGCCGGCGAACTTGATCGGCTTGCCGGTGATGTGACGCACTGACAAGGCAGCGCCACCGCGCGAGTCGCCGTCCAGCTTGGTGAGCACGATACCGGTCAGCGGCAGCGCGTCGCTGAAGGCCTTGGCAGTGTTGATGGCATCCTGGCCGAGCATGGCGTCGACCACGAACAGGGTTTCGATCGGTTTGACGGCGGCGTGCACGGCGCTGATTTCCTGCATCATCGCTTCGTCGATGCCGAGGCGACCGGCGGTATCGATGATCAGGACATCATGGAAATGGCGCTTGGCGTAGTCGAGCGCGGCCAGCGCGATGTCGACCGGCTTGTCGGTAGTCTGGGTCGGGAAAAAGTCGGCGCCGGCCTGGGCGGTCACGGTTTCCAGCTGGCCGATCGCGGCCGGACGATAAACGTCGGCGGAAACGGTCAATACTTTTTTCTTCTTGTTCTCGCGCAGGTACTTGGCGAGCTTGCCGACGGTGGTGGTTTTACCGGCGCCTTGCAGGCCGGCCATCAAGATGATTGCCGGCGGTTGCGTGGCGAAGTTCAGTTGCGAAGCTTCGGCGCCGAGGTCAGCGCCCATCAGGCTGGCCAGCTCGCGCTGGACCACGCCGACCAGCGCCTGGCCAGGCGTGAGCGAGCCGATGACTTCTTCGCCGAGCGCTTTTTCCTTGACCTTGGCGATGAACTCGCGCACGGCGGGCAGGGCGACGTCGGCCTCGAGCAGGGCCAGACGGACTTCGCGCAGCATTTCAGCGGTATTGGTTTCGGTCAGGCGCGCCTCGCCGCGCATGGTTTTGACGACTTTGGCAAGGCGTTGGGTCAGATTGTCGAGCATGATGAACCGTTGGACTTTGAAGAAAATGGAGCGGCAAGCAGGCCGGAAAGCCAAGCGTAAGCCGCGCGGGAAAGCGCCATTTTACCCGATCACAGGGCCGGGCTGGGCCGATCTCGGCAGCGGCGCGAGCGCGACTAAGGGAAAGTACGGTATTGTTCTCGCTGGCGTATTTGTGTATACAGAGCGTTGCATCGAATGGACAGTTCTTCCCACGAGGAAGGCGCATATCAATCCCCGGCGTACTGCGCACGTGGGGCACACATAATGACTAGGAGAGAGAGATGAATCAGAAACTCATCGCGGCAGCTGCAATGGCTGTCCTGGCGGCGGTAACGTCGCTGAGTGCAGGCGCACAAGAAGTGGTGCGGCTCGGCAACCTCAAATTCGCCCACTACGGCGCCGTTTCCTATATCAAGGAAATCGCGCCGAAATGCGGCATCAAGGTCGACGAAAAAGTGTTCCCGAAAGGCCCTGACGTGATGCAGGCGATCCTGGCCGGCGAGCTCGATGTCGGCACCACAGCTTCAGAAGCGGCGATCTCGGGGCGCGCCAACGGCGCACCGATCTATGTCGTGGCCGGTTTCGCCAAGGGCGGTGCGCGCCTGGTAGCGGCCAAAGATTCCGGCATCAAATCGGTCAAGGACTTGAAAGGCAAGAAAGTCGGCGTGACTCGCGGTGGTATCCATGAAGTGTTGCTTGATGCCGAGCTGGGCCAGAACGGCCTGACGTCCAAGGACGTGACCATCGTCTACCTGGCCTTTGCGGACCTGAACCAGGCGCTGCTGGGCAAGAACATCGACGCCATGATGCAAAGCGAGCCGCAATCCTCGCAAGCCATCAACAAGGGTTTCGGCGTCGAAGTCATGAAGCCTTACGACACGCCGATCGGCGAACCATATCGCACCATGGTGATGACCGAGAAGTTCTATAAAGAGAAGCGCCCGCTGGCCGAAAAGTTCATGCGCTGCTTCCTGGAAGCCACCAAGACCTTCATCGACAACAAGGAAACCGCCGAAAAATACGTGCGTGAAGTCATCTTCAAAAACCAGATCACCAAGGAGGATTTCTACGACGCCATCGGCAATTCGCCTTACGCCTATGACATCACGGCCGAGCATATCCAGATCACCACCGACACCATGGCCAAGTACGGCACCGGCAAGATGGCCAAGCCGCCGGTGGCCAAGGATTGGGTGAAAACCGATCTGCTTGAGCAAGCCAAGAAAAGCCTGAACATCAAGTAATCACGCAAGGACCACGATATGGCAAAACGAAAAATAGGGGGAGCCTTGCAAGGACTGCTGGTGCCGGTGGTGGCAATTGCCATCTGGCAGGGTGCGTCTTCGCTGGGCTGGGTCAATCCGCTGGTTTTACCATCGCCGTGGGCGGTGGTGCACAAGTGGTTCGAATACTTGTCGCCCGCCAAACCTTATGATCCGGCCGACGGCAGTTGGCTGGCCTGGCTGTTTTCGGGCGAGTTGATCATTGACGCCATCGGCAGTTTGTATCGCGTGGTGGTCGGCTTCCTGATCGGTGCCGGACTGGCTTTGCCGCTGGGCCTGTTGATGGGTTCCAGCAAGCGCGTCTATGGCTTGATGAACCTGACGGTGCAGGTGATTCGTCCGATTCCGCCGATTGCCTATATTCCGCTGGCGATTCTGTGGTTCGGGTTGGGCAATCCGCCGGCCTTGTTCCTGATTTCGCTGGGCGCGTTCTTCCCGGTGTTGATGAATACGATTGCCGGTGTGCGCCAGGTCGACAGCATCTATTTGCGTGCAGCGCGCAACCTCGGCGCCAGCCAGACCACCATGTTCTTGCGCGTAATGCTGCCGGCGGCGGTGCCCTATATTTTGTCTGGCGTGCGCATCGGCATCGGCACCGCCTTCATCGTGGTGATCGTGGCCGAGATGATCGCGGTCAGCAACGGCCTGGGTTTCCGTATCATGGAAGCGCGCGAATATTTCTGGTCCGACAAGATCATCGCCGGCATGATCACCATCGGCCTGCTGGGCCTGGCCATCGATCTCGGCATGAGCCGCCTGAACAATTACATGCTGCGCTGGCATCGCGGACTGGAGAACTGACATGAGCGCATCCCACATCGTCGTTTCCGGCGTCAACAAGATCTTCAAGAGCGACGACCGCGAAGTGGTCGCCCTGAAGGACATCAACCTCGATATTCCCGACGGTCAGTTCGTCTGCCTGCTGGGACCCTCCGGCTGTGGCAAGTCGACCCTGCTCAACGCCATCGCCGGTTTTGCTTTGCCCAGCAGCGGCAGCATCACCACCAACGGCAAGCTCGTGACCGAACCCGGCCCGGACCGCGGCATGGTGTTCCAGGAATATGCCTTGTTTCCGTGGATGACGGTAGAGCAGAACGTCGCTTTCGGGCTGGAAATCAAGGGCGTCGCGAGGTCCGACATCCAGGCGCGCGTGACCCAGTTGCTGGACAAGCTGGGCCTGATCGACTTCCGTAGCCGCTTTCCCAAGGACTTGTCGGGCGGCATGCGTCAACGCGTGGCGATTGCGCGCGTGCTGGCGCTGGACTCGCCGATCATGCTGATGGATGAGCCGTTCGGCGCGCTCGACGCGCTCACGCGGCGCAACCTGCAGGATGAGTTGCTGCGCATCTGGGACGAGTTCAAGAAAACCATCGTGTTCGTCACCCACAGTATCGAAGAGGCCATTTATTTGGCCGACCGCATCGTCGTCATGACTTACCGTCCCGGCACCATCAAGCGCGACATCACGGTCACGCTGCCGCGCCTGCGCGACCCGGCGGCGCCCGAGTTCAACGCCTTGAAGCGCGAGTTGGGCCAACTGGTGATGGAAGAGCAGCAGCGCCATCATCACGACGAAATGCGCGCCGCCGCGCTCGACTGACGGATTGATTTTGGCGCTTTCATCCCCATCTTATTGTCTTGGCCTGAGGCGATATGGTGGTTGCGATGGAGGCAGCTTTGCGCCGCAGTAAGACCTCAAGGTAAGACCTTTAAGTGCTCCCCGTACCCATCTCCGGCAGTCAGAGAACCGGCGACATGGTGTAAACTTAGTCGATGCAAACTTATTTTTTCATTCTGGCTGCGCTCTTGTACCTGGGCTGCGCCTTCCTGCCTTCCGAGCGGCGCTTGCCGATTTCGATCGGGACGGTGGTCGGCTGGCTGTTGCATGGCGGCGCCCTGATGGCGGATATGTTTGCTGCCGACGCCGTGCGCGTCGGTTTCGCGGTGATGCTGTCGGCCACCTTGTGGGTGTCGGTGGCTGCCTACTGGCTGGAAAACCGCAACTTCTCGCTCGATAGCTTGCGCGTGCTGGTGCTGCCGGTGGCGGCAGTGGCGGTGATCTTGCCCAGCGTCTTCCCCGGCAATATGGTAGTCCTGGCGGGCAAGTCGGACTGGTTCCTGTGGCATATCGCGATTTCCATCCTGGCCTACAGCACGCTGACCATCGCCGCCTTCCATGCGGTGCTGATGGTGCTGCAAGAGTCGCGCCTGCATACGCGCCCGGGACCGGCGCAGTCGGGCTGGTTCTCGATCGCGCTGGATCGCCTGCCGGCGTTGCTGACGATGGAAAAGATCTTGTTCCGTCTGATCGCCTTCGGTTTTGTTTTGTTGACGCTGACCGTGTTGTCTGGCGTCGTGTTTTCCGAGCAATTGTTCGACAAGGCCTTCCGGTGGGATCACAAGACGATCTTCACACTGCTGTCCTGGGGATTGTTCGGTTTGTTATTGGCGGGACGCAAATGGCAAGGCTGGCGCGGTCGCACTGCGCTCAGTTTCACCCTGACCGGGTTTGCCGTGTTGCTGCTCGCCTATGTTGGCAGCCGCTTCGTGCTTGAAGTCGTGCTGCATCGGATACTGGTATGAAATATCTTATTTGGCTGGTGATCGCCCTGGCGGTCGTGGTCTGGCTTCAACGCGCCAAGAAATCCATCGCGGCCAATGCTGGTTCGCCGCAGCGGCCCGCCGGCGCCCGGCGCAATCCTTTCGCGCGCAAGCAAACCAAGGAGCAGGCCGAGACCATGGTGCAATGCGCGCATTGCGGCATCCACTTCCCGGCTTCGGAATCGGTCGCGAACGCCGCCGGCGTCGTCTTTTGCAGCGACGAGCACCTGAGGCTGGGGGCGTCCTGACATGAAGGCCGACTCCAGCGACCAGGCGGCATCGATGGTCAGCCCGGAGCTGGCAAGTTCGATGCCTGTGGCGGCAGGCGCCTTATCCGCCGTTCTTGAGATCGCCGCCGACGGCTGGTGCCAGTGCGCCCAGCGTCATCCTTCGCCCAATTTCGACGCTCGCGCCGCCGGCACCGTGATCGACTTGCTGGTCATCCACAATATCAGCCTGCCGCCGGGGCAGTTCGGCGGTCCCTTCATCGGCCAGTTATTTTGCAACCAGCTCGATTGCGACGCCCATCCCTATTTTGACCAGTTGCGGCCGTTGCGGGTGTCGGCCCACTTCGTGATCCAGCGTGACGGCCAACTGCTGCAGTTCGTTTCCACCAATGACCGCGCCTGGCATGCGGGCGTGTCTTCCTTCCAGGGGCGCGAGCGCTGCAATGATTTTTCCATCGGCATAGAATTGGAAGGGACCGACTTCGCGCCCTTCACCGCACTCCAGTACCAGGTGCTGGCAAGCTTGAGCGCAGCCTTGCTGCGACGCTATCCATTACGTGATGTCGCCGGACACGAACATATAGCGCCGGGACGCAAGACCGATCCGGGGCCATTTTTCGAATGGCCTAAATTCCAGAGGGATTTGCGCGCCCATGTTGAATCAGCGCAATTGCGCTTCCCTTCTGGGGTCGGTGAAAGTCAAGCGTAAAACATATAAAAATATCTAGAAATAGCGGTTGCATCTCTCCATTTCCGACACTAGAATTAGTCTCAATTATTCCTTTGGAACTAGATGTAGTGTTTTTGGTAAGTAATTCTTTGATCGTTCTTTGGGTTGGAAGAAGCTGTTTTACGGTGTACGCATGGCGCGGGGCCGGGGCTCTCAACAAGAGCTGGGGCAGGTTCTGCAAGGTTGGGCTTCATCGAAGGTGGCGGGTCTTGAGGCAAGCAACAATTCAAACGATGTCTCTGTAACTCTCCCATTCAAGCGTTAATTTCAGGTTTTATTTAATCAGTTCGAAACAGGTCCTACCCATACCGCGGCGGCATGCAGCAGTGTTGGCGTTGTCCTGTTTCTGGTATTCGTGAACCTCTCCATATTTTTGTACCTATATATATGAGGGGTTCTATTGGCAACGCGGGCAGTTCGGCTGCCCGTCAATCACAGTTTTAAGGAGGCTCAGTGCGCTCTACACAAGAAATTTCCGCTAAATCCTCGGCAGATTTTGGCGTCATCCCCGCAACGGCATCGCTGGAAGAAGGTGCGCCTTCCCAGTTGATCAAACCCGCTTCCGGTTTGGGTGAATACAGAATCATCCGCCGCAATGGTGCGGTGGTCGGTTTTGAGCCATCGAAGATTTCGATTGCCGTGACCAAGGCATTCCTCGCCGTCAATGGCGGCCAGGGCGCAGCTTCGGCGCGCGTGCGTGAAATGGTCGAGCAATTGACGACCAATGTAGTCTCGGCGCTGGTGCGTCGTCAGCCGACCGGCGGCACCTTCCACATTGAAGATATCCAGGACCAGGTCGAACTGGCCCTGATGCGTTCCGGCGAACACGATGTCGCTCGCGCCTACGTTCTGTACCGCGCCAAGCGCATGGAAGAACGTGCGCAGCAAGGCGCCGGCACCAAGGCCGATTTCGCGGCACCGCAACTGCACGTGGTGGAAGACGGCCAAAGCCGTCTGCTGGATTTGGACGAAGTGCGCACCCTGATCACGGCTGCCTGCGTCGGCTTGGAAAAACATGTCGACGCCGACGCCATCCTGGCTGAAACCGTCAAGAACCTGTACGACGGCGTGCCGGTTGAAGAACTGCACAAGTCGGCCATTCTGGCCGCGCGCGCGCTGATGGAAAAAGATCCGGCTTACAGCCAGGTCACTGCGCGCCTGCTGATGCACACCATCCGTAAGGAAGTGTTCGGCAAGGAAGTGGCGCAAGCCGATGCGCCGGCAGAATACCTGGACTATTTCGCCAAGTACATCAAGAAGGGCATCGCCGCCGACCTGCTGGACTCCAAGCTGGCCCAGTTCGATCTGGTCAAGCTGGCCGAAGCAATCAAGCCTGAGCGCGACCTGCAATTCGGTTACCTCGGCCTGCAAACTTTGTACGACCGTTACTTCCTGCACATCCAGGGCACCCGCATCGAAATGCCGCAAGCGTTTTACATGCGTGTGGCGATGGGCCTGTCGCTCAACGAAATTGACCGCGAAGCGCGCACCATCGAGTTCTACAACCTGCTGTCGTCGTTCGACTTCATGAGCTCGACCCCGACCCTGTTCAACTCGGGCACCTTGCGCTCGCAATTGTCGTCGTGCTACCTGACGACGGTTGCCGATGATCTGGACGGCATCTACGAAGCCATCAAGGAAAACGCCTTGCTGGCCAAATACGCCGGCGGCCTGGGCAACGACTGGACTCCGGTCCGTTCGCTGGGCGCGCACATCAAGGGTACCAACGGCAAGTCGCAAGGCGTGGTGCCGTTCCTGAAAGTGGTCAACGACACCGCCGTGGCAGTCAACCAAGGCGGCAAGCGCAAGGGCGCGGTCTGCGCCTACCTGGAAACCTGGCACATGGACATCGAGGAATTCCTCGACCTGCGCAAGAACACCGGCGATGACCGTCGCCGCACGCACGACATGAACACCGCCAACTGGATTCCTGACCTGTTCATGAAGCGCGTCATGGAAAAGGGCGACTGGACCTTGTTTTCGCCATCCGACGCGCCAGACCTGCACGACAAGTTCGGCCGTGCCTTCGAAGAAGCCTATACCGGCTACGAAGCCAAGGCTGCGCGCGGTGAACTGAAGCTGTTCAAGAAGATTGCCGCGCTGGATCTGTGGCGCAAGATGCTGTCGATGCTGTTCGAAACCGGCCACCCCTGGATCACCTTCAAGGATCCATGCAACATCCGTTCGCCGCAGCAACATGTGGGCGTGGTCCACAGCTCGAACCTGTGCACGGAAATCACCCTGAACACCAACGAGTCTGAAATCGCCGTCTGCAACCTCGGTTCTGTCAACATGCCGGCACACCTGGTCAATGGTGAAATCGACCACGTCAAACTGCAAAAGACCATTCGCACCGCGATGCGCATGCTCGACAACGTGATCGACATCAACTACTACGCCGTCAAGAAGGCGCGTGATTCCAACCTGCGCCACCGTCCGGTCGGCCTCGGCATCATGGGCTTCCAGGACTGCCTGCACATGAAGCGCGTGCCTTACGCTTCGATGGACGCAGTGGAATTCGCCGACCGTTCGATGGAAGCTGTCTGCTACTACGCGTACTGGGCATCGACCGAACTGGCCGAAGAGCGCGGTCGTTACAGCTCCTACCGTGGCTCGCTGTGGGATCGCGGCATCCTACCGCAAGATTCCCTCAAGCTGCTGGCGCAAGAACGCGGTGGTTACCTGGAAGCGGATATGTCGGAAACGCTGGACTGGTCGGCACTGCGTTCGCGCATTTCCGAGTTCGGCATGCGTAACTCGAACTGCGTGGCGATTGCCCCGACCGCAACGATTTCCAACATCATCGGCGTGTCGGCTTGCATCGAACCGACTTACCAGAACCTGTACGTGAAGTCGAACCTGTCCGGCGAATTCACCGAAATCAACGAGTACCTGGTACGTGACCTGAAGGCGCGCGGCCTGTGGGACGAAGTCATGATTTCCGACCTGAAGTACTTTGACGGCAGCCTGGCCAAGATCGACCGCATCCCGCAAGACCTGCGCGACATCTACGCCACCGCCTTCGAAGTTGAACCATCCTGGCTGGTGGAAGCTGCATCGCGCCGCCAAAAATGGATCGATCAGGCGCAGTCGCTGAACATCTACATGGCCGGCGCTTCCGGCAAACGCCTGGACGAGACTTACAAGCTGGCATGGTTGCGCGGTCTGAAGACTACTTACTACCTCCGCACCATCGGCGCGACACATACCGAGAAGTCGACTTCCAAGACCGGCGCGTTGAACGCGGTGGGTGTGGACGGCAGCTCCGGCAGCATGGCTTCGGCCGCTGCGTCGGGTTCGATATCGTCGGCACCGGCTCAAGTTGCTTACTCGATGCCTAGCCCGGGCGCCGCCATCGAAGCTGATGGTCCGGTCTGCACCATGCGTCCCGGCGACGCTGGTTTTGAAGAGTGCGAAGCCTGCCAGTAATTGATGCAGCTTCCAACGGCTGCCGCCGGCAAGTCCGGCGGCAGTTTTCATGCTGAAGATGAACGGCCGCTCTCACCGAATGTCATAAGTCATATTCCGGCTATGGCCGGGACGTCAAAAGTCAGAGGTTGTCGGCCAGCAGGCGCAACAACGCCACGGTCATTTCGCAACAGCCTCTAAATTAAGTAAAGGATCAAACATGCTCTCTTGGGATGAAGAAGTGAAGGCGACGCCGGCACCATCTGCACCGCACGCCACGCAAACGCCTCAGCCTCAATTGCAATCGGCGGCGGTTAACCACGCCCGTCCACAGTTTTCGGATGTCGCGCTCAATCCTGCCCTGGTGACCAAAGACGAAGCGCCGGTCGACGTGACCCGTCGCGTCAATGCCGCCGACAAGCGCATCATCAACGGCCACACCGACGTCAACCAGTTGGTGCCGTTCAAATACAAATGGGCCTGGGACAAGTACCTGGCCGGCTGCGCCAATCACTGGATGCCGCAGGAAATCAACATGCAGCGCGACATCGAGCTGTGGAAGGATCCTAACGGCCTGACCGAAGACGAACGTCGACTGGTCAAGCGCAACCTCGGCTTCTTTGTCACCGCCGATTCGCTCGCGGCCAACAATATCGTGCTCGGCACCTACCGCCACATCACCGCGCCGGAATGCCGCCAGTACCTGCTGCGCCAGGCGTTTGAAGAAGCGATCCACACCCACGCCTACCAATACATCGTCGAGTCGCTGGGCCTGGATGAAGCTGAAATCTTCAACGCTTATCACGAGGTGAAGTCGATTCGCGACAAGGACGAATTCCTGATCCCGTTCATCAACACGCTGACCGATCCGCAGTTCACCACCGGCACCACCGAGAACGACCAGAAGCTGTTGAAGTCGCTGATCGTTTTCGCGTGCATCATGGAAGGTCTGTTCTTCTATGTCGGCTTCACGCAGATCCTTGCGCTGGGCCGTCAGAACAAGATGATGGGCGCCGCCGAACAGTATCAATACATCCTGCGCGATGAATCGATGCACTGCAATTTCGGTATCGATCTGATCAACACGGTGAAGATGGAGAACCCACATTTGTGGACGCCGGAATTCAGAAACGAAATTAAATCGTTGTTTTTAAGCGCCGTAGAGTTGGAATATCGCTACGCAGAGGATACAATGCCGCGAGGCGTGCTAGGTTTGAATGCGCCGATGTTCAAAGGTTACTTACGATTCATCGCTAATCGTCGCGCACAGCAAATCGGACTCGATCCACTGTTCGCGCAAGAAGAAAATCCGTTTCCGTGGATGAGCGAGATGATCGATTTGAAGAAGGAGCGCAACTTCTTTGAAACCCGAGTCATCGAATACCAAACCGGAGGCGCGCTTAACTGGGAATGATGTGCCCATCTCGTCAATGCTCTTCAGCGAGATTTGTGAGGCACTCAACAGTCGGGTAGCTTGCAAGATATCCGACTGCCAAAATACGGAAGGCTTTCACCAAATTTAATGAACAGTAAAAGACCGAAACGATCTTCTCTGTTATCGCCGCTTAACTCGATTAAATCGGGTCAGGCGGCTTTTCCTTTGAAAAACCTGAAGGTTTTTCGGGATTAGTATTCCTGACGCTAGCGTGTAATCCGCTGGCGTTTTTTTTGGTTGTGGCGTTCGCGAAGGTGCGGACCGAAGCTCTGAACCCCTGCACAAGCGGGGTAGAGGCCAGACCAAGATAGCTGAAGTGCTGCATAGGTGAGGGGATGCAGCAGTTCAGCTGGTGCCGAATTCATTAGCGCAAGCAGAAGCTTGCTTGTGCCGATGAATAATCCGCCTGCATCATCGCGATGGTACAGACGGGTTTCTTAAATCAAGCTTGATTTTTTCCATCACGTGAAGAAGGAGAAACAAAATGGCAACAGCAGCAAAGAAACCAGCAGCGAAGAAGCCTGCTGCAAAGAAACCAGCGGTCGCCGCTAAGAAGCCAGTTGCAGCCAAGAAGGCAGCAGCTCCGAAGAAGGCAGTCGCCGCTAAGAAGCCAGTCGCTAAGGCAGCAGCAAAGCCAGTGGCTAAAAAAGCAGCAGCTCCTAAGAAAGCAGTTGCAGCTAAGAAGCCAGTAGCGAAGAAGGCAGTCGCAGCGAAGAAGCCAGTAGCAGCGAAGAAGCCAGTCGCCAAGAAAGCGGTCGCAGCGAAGAAGCCAGTAGCAGCGAAGAAGCCAGTGGCGAAGAAAGCAGCAGCTCCTAAGAAAGCAGTTGCAGCCAAGAAGCCAGTAGCGAAGAAGGCAGTTGCAGCGAAGAAGCCAGTCGCAGCCAAGAAGCCAGTGGCGAAGAAAGCAGCAGCTCCTAAAAAAGCAGTTGCAGCTAAGAAGCCAGTAGCGAAGAAGGCGGTTGCCGCAAAAAAGCCGGCAGCTAAACCAGCGGCAAAGCCAGCAGCGAAGCCAGCGGTCAAGGCCGCTGCCAAGCCAGCAGCTAAGAAGCCGGTTGCCAAGAAGGCAGCAGCAAAGCCAGCAGCGAAGAAAGCAGCAGCGAAGCCAGCTGCAGCAGCTCCAGCTGTGAAGACTGTGCTGAACCCGGCAGCAGCTTGGCCGTTCCCAACAGGCACAACACGTCCTTAATCGGACCTGGCCTGGTGCCTGAGTAATCGGGCGCAATACCGCTGTGTGACTCTGTCATACAGCGGTTTTTTTTCGCCGGTGTGGCCGGCGCGCACGATTGGCTCTTGTTAATTATTCGGCGCCCCCATATAGGGAAGAGCCCCGCATGGTTTAGTATGTGCACTGCAAACCTGTTCACGATCCATGATCCGGCGTCGGGCGGTGCTTCGAATCCTCATGTCCTGAAGCACACTCCGGTTCGTCCGCTCCGGCCACCACCGGCGGATGGCTTCTCGCTACAGATCGTGAACAGGTTTGGCGCATCGAACCCGATGCGCCAATCGCTTCTTATGGAGAGTAACCGTGTTGCATAGCATTTTCATGTTGATCGTTGACGCCGTCGCCAGCGTGCTGGCAGGAGTGCTGTTGCTGCGTTTCTGGATGCAGGTGGTGCAGGTGCGCCCGCCGGCATCGGTGGGGCAGTTTGTCTTCCATCTGTCGGATTGGCTGGTCAAGCCGCTGCGCAAAGTGTTGCCGGGTGTGGGCGGCTACGATTGGGCCAGCCTGGTCGGTGCTTTCCTGGTGGTGCTGTTGTCGATCATCGCTGCGGTCGGATTTATCTCCGGGTTTGATTTCCAACCCATCATCCTGTTTTCGCTGGTACGCTTCTTCCAGTGGATTTTTTACGGTTTCATGGCCACGTTGATCATCGAAGCCATCTTCAGCTGGGTCAATCCCTATGCACCGCTGGCGCCGTTTGTACGCGCGCTCAATGAGCCGCTGCTGCGTCCCCTGCGCAAGCTGATCCCGCTGATCGGCAATGTCGACTTGTCGCCGCTGGCGGCGTTGATTCTGTTGCAAATCGCGGTGCGCCTGGTCAGTACCCTGATTCTGTCCATCGCCTGAAGTCGCAATTTTATGTCGATGCTCGATAAAGTACGAGCAACCAAAGTTGCGCAGGCCTCATCGAACTTGCTTTGACTTCCGTTGAAGTGAGTGTGATGATAAAACGTATCGGATGGCTGGCCGTCGGCGTTGTCTTGATTGCGGTGCTGGCCGGCAGCGCCGGCCTGATAATCAGCAAGGCCAAGCGTTTCGGCAAAAAACAGTATTACACGCAAATTACGCAGTCCGGCTTATCCAACGGACAGGCTCTGTGGGGATACACTTACGAGCAGCCCGCCTTTGACGAGGACGGAAAAGAGCGCCGCCTGACATTCCTTGCGGAAAAGTCCTTGCGCCTGCAGGCTTATCTGCGGGTGTATGTCGCCGGCGACGACCATGTCACGGCATGGGAAGAAGTCGGCAGCGAGGCCGTACCGACTTTGGCCCGAACGCAATTGCAATTGCACGAGAAACTGCCTGCGCATTAAAAACTCTTTTTGCGCTTCACCCATTGTTGCAGCGCTGCCAGCGTGTTTTCCACGTGCTTGTCCGGGCTCATGCTGCTGAATTCGTAGATGATGGTCTTGTCCGGCGCGATGACGTACGAGGTCCGGCTGGCGTAGTCGGATTTCATCAGCATGACGGCATCGTAAGACTTCATGATTTTCTGGTCAGTATCGGCGGCGACGGCGAACTTGCTGCGGCATTCGCTGACCGAAAACTTGTTGAGGGTTTCGATCTTGTCATTCGACACGCCAATCACGGTGGCGCCGAGCGCTTTGTAGCGGTCGATGGCTTCGGCGAACAGGTGGGCTTCAATCGTACAGCCGGTGGTGAATGCCGCCGGATAGAAGTACAGCACCACCGGGCCTTTTTTGAGCGCTTCGGCCAGCGAGAAGGTCGACACCTGGCCACCCAGCGAGGCCTGCGCCGAAAAATCGGGCGCCTTGTCGCCGGGTTTGAGCGCCGCCGAGGCGATGCTGCTGAACGACAGCGAGCACAGTGAAAGCAATAGGGTAGAGGCAAGGCGTTTCATGACTGCTCCTTTCAAAGTAGTGGCCGGATCCGGCGCATCGGTGCGGCCTGCCTGCGCATTGCGCATCGGTGGCAGGCCCGGCACCGTCAATCAGGCAAAGCGATAGCCGAAGGCTTGATGGAAACGATCGTCGATTTCGGCCAGCGTCGGCGCATGGTTTTGCGGACCTTGCGAGGCGATCTTGATCGATCCCATCAGACTGGACAAGCGGCCGGTAGTGGCCCAGTCCATGCCCTTGGTCAGGCCGAACAGCATACCGGCGCGAAAGGCGTCGCCGCAACCGGTCGGGTCGGCGATGGTCGTGGCGGGTACGCAAGGAATATCAATCTTCTGGCCGTCGGTGAAAATCTCTGCGCCGAGCTCACCGCGCGTGACGATCAGCGCTGACACCTGTTGGGCGATTTGCTCCAGGCTCAGGCCGGTGCGGGTGGTCAGCAATTCGGCTTCGTAGTCGTTCACGGCGACATAGGTCGCGAGGTCGATGAAGTGCTTGAGGTCATCGCCGCTGAACATCGGCAAGCCCTGGCCCGGATCGAAAATCAGCGGGATCTTCAGTTCGGCACTTTGTTCGGCGTGCTGCAACATGCCGTCGCGGCCGTCCGGCGCCACGATGGCAAACTTGACCGGGCCGGCGTCGCCGACCTTGTTATCGTGCGAGAAGGTCATCGCGCCAGGATGGAAGGCGGTGATCTGGTTACTGCCGGCATCGGTGGTGATGAAGCATTGCGCGGTGAAGGAGTTGTCGATTACGCGGATGTTCTTGGTCGAAATGCCGAGGTCTTTGAAGCGTTCCAGGTAGGGGGCGCTGTCCTGGCCGACGGTCGCCATGATCACCGGTTCGCCGCCCAGCAGCTTCAGGTTGTAGGCGATGTTGCCGGCGCAGCCGCCGAATTCGCGGCGCATGCTTGGCACCAGGAAGGAGACGTTGATCTTGTGCAATTGGTCAGCCAGCAGCGCTTCGGAGAAGCGGCCTTCGTATTGCATGATGTTGTCGTAGGCGAGCGAACCGCAAATAAGTGAACTCATGGCGCATGTTTGAGAAAGTTGAAGAATGCTGCATTGTAGAAGAATCCCGCCGGTCTTGCGGTTTTTCTCAATGTCGGCAGTTTTCTCGCACGCCTAGGGAGGTGTTCAGGGGAAGAACAGGTAAATGCGATAGCCTGACGCCGCCGGCTGCGTCAGCTCGAAGGTCAGCTTGACCTGCTGTTCGCTTTCACCGGCCAGGCCGTCGTCGACCAGGTCTGCCGAGCGCAGGTATTCACGCGGCGTGAAGACGCGTCGGGTGAGCGCCTTTTCGTCGCCATCGTTGAGGGTGATTTCCATGTACGGCCAGGCTTGCGTGCTGTAGCCGCGGTTGCGCAGCAGTAGCGTCAGCGTATAGATATTCTGGTTGGGCGGCACCAGTTGCAGCTCGCTCGACTCCAGCGACAATTGCTCGATATTGGTGGGCAAGCCGACCGAGCAATGCAAGCTCGCGCACAGGGACGAAAACAGCGGACGCGTTGACGGCAGCCAGGCCGAAATCGTATTGCGCCAGGCATATGTCGCCTGCAACAACAAGGCGATGCTCAACAGCACCGCGCCGACGCTCATGACGACGCGCGCGATCCTGTTCAGGCGTTCACGGCGCTCGGCCTTTTGGACGAAGGCGGGGGCGTCGGCCTCATCTTCTTCCTCGTATTCTCCGTCTTCTGCGGCTTCTTCTTGCGTCGCCTGTTCGCGTTCCTCTCCCGCCTGGGCTGGGCTGGCCGTCACGACGGCAGCGGCCTCATCCGGGGCAGACGATGAGGTGGTCGGCACTGGGTACGACAGTTCTTGCGTTAAGGTATTGATGGCTTGCTGTTCTGCAGGTATCGACGGCGTTGCCGCGCCTGTTTCCTGAGCGGGCGCGCCCGGCAGCGGGAAGGCCGCGGGTGCTGAAGCTGCCGCATCTGCTTGCAAAGGCGTGGCGGAGGCGTCCTCGGCCGGCGTCCCCCAGGGTGCATCATTGGTCTCTGCAGCAATGCTGGCAAAGGCGGCCGACAGATTGGCGTTCGCCATCCAGGCTGGCGCTGCAGGTGCTGCGGGAGAGGTGTTCGTCGGCGGCGTCGCTGTCGCCGGCATGGTGTTCGTGTTGACGTGGCCGGGCAGGGACGGCCAGGCGGTCGGCGCCGGCCTGTTTTCAGCGGGCGCCGCTGGGGCGACGATCAGTTGCTGGGCAATCTCCGGCGACACCAGATGTTCGTTGCCGTTGAAGACTTCCTTGCAATTGCCGCAGCGGACCAGGCCGCCGCGCAGTTTGAGCTGATCTTGAGCGACGCGGAATGTCGTCTGGCAGAAAGGACATTGGGTCGCCAGCGCCATCAGCGTGCCTCGTCGGGTTTGACGCCGCGCAGGATGAGACTCATGCGGCCGTGATGACAAGGGGCGACGCTGTGTTGCATGCTTACTCCGTCGGCGCCTGGCCGGACAGGGCGACCCAGCCTTCGTGTTCGGCCCAGACGCTCAGTGTAAGGTAGGGCGCATACGCGGCTATGACTTCCTGCGCCTGGCGATCCAGCACGCCCGACAACACCAGCGCACCGCCCGGCGCCACGCGACCGGCCAGCATCGGTGCCATCAGTTGCAACGGGCCGGCCAGGATATTGGCGACCACGATGGCAAATGTCTGGCTCTCCGGATATTGGCGAACGAAGGCTTCCGGCAGGTGGTACTCAATCTCGCAGGCATTGCGCTCGCTGTTGAAGCGCGCCGATTCCAGCGCTTGCGGATCGATATCGACGCCGATGACATGCGCCGCATTGAGCTTTTTGGCGACCAGCGCCAGGATCCCGGAGCCGCAGCCGTAATCGAGCACGGTCGCGGCATTGACGGCGTGTTGCTCGAGCCATTCCATGCACAAACGTGTGGTCGGATGGCTGCCGGTGCCGAAGGCCAGGCCGGGGTCGAGCTCCAGCACCAGCGCATCCGGCTCCGGCGCATCATGCCAGCTCGGGACGACCCAGATGTTCTTGCCGATATGGATGGGATCGAATTGCGATTGCGTCAAACGCACCCAGTCCTGCTCTTCCACCGCGCGCAAGGCGAACGGCAGTGCATAGTCCAGGCCGATCGCCTTGGCGGCGTCGGTGACGATGGTGGCGTGGTCGGCGTCGACATCGGCCAGCGCCACCACACGGCTGCGTTCCCACGCCGCTTCGGTCGGCTCCATGCCGGGCTCGCCGAACAGCGGCTGCTCGTCTATGGTGCCTTCGTCGGCGTCTTCCACCGATACCGATAAGGCGCCTGCTTCCATCAAGGCGTCGGACAATGCCTCGGCCTGATCGCGTGTAACTTGAATGACAATTTCGGTCCAGCCCATCGGTTTCTTCGCCTTTACTTCTTCGCCGTTTTGTCTGCCGGTGGCGCGGTGGGGCGCTCCGCCAGTTTGTGCTCGAGGTAATGGATGTTGGTGCCGCCTTCGATGAAGCGGGCATCGACCATCAGCTCACGATGCAGTGGGATGTTGGTCGAAATGCCTTCCACCACCATTTCTGACAGCGCGATCTGCATGCGACGAATGGCTTGTTCGCGCGTCGAGCCGTACGAGATCACCTTGCCGACCATCGAATCGTAGTGGGGCGGCACGAAGTAACCGGCGTAAGCGTGCGAGTCGACGCGGATGCCAGGACCGCCCGGCACGTGCCATGCGGTCAGGCGACCGGGCGACGGCGTGAACTTGAACGGATCTTCCGCATTGATGCGGCACTCGATCGCGTGGCCCTTGAGTTCGATGTCGCGTTGACGATAACGCAGCTTTTCGCCGAAGGCGATGCGGATCTGTTCTTGCACAATGTCGACGCCGGTGATCATTTCTGTGACCGGATGTTCGACCTGCACACGGGTGTTCATTTCGATGAAGTAGAACTCCTCGTTTTCGTACAGGAATTCGAAGGTGCCGGCGCCGCGATAGTTCATCTTGCGGCAGGCTTCGGCGCAACGTTCACCGATCTTTTCGATGATCTTGCGCGGGATGCCCGGTGCCGGCGCTTCTTCGATGACCTTCTGGTGGCGGCGCTGCATCGAGCAATCGCGTTCGCCCAGCCAGATGGCTTGCTTGTGTTCGTCGGCCAGGATCTGGATTTCCACGTGACGCGGATTTTCCAGATATTTCTCCATATAGACTTCCGGATTGCCGAAGGCGGCGCCGGCTTCGGTCTTGGTCATGGTGACCGCATTGATCAGCGCTGCTTCGGTATGCACCACGCGCATGCCGCGGCCACCGCCGCCGCCTGCCGCCTTGATGATGACCGGGTAGCCGATCTTGCGCGCGATCTGCACGATTTCCTTGGGGTTGTCAGGCAGTGCGCCTTCCGAGCCCGGCACGCACGGCACGCCGGCGCGGATCATGGCTTGTTTGGCCGAGACCTTGTCGCCCATCATGCGAATGTTTTCCGGACGCGGGCCGATAAAGACGAAGCCGGATTTCTCAACCCGCTCGGCAAAGTCGGCGTTCTCGGACAGGAAGCCGTAACCGGGATGAATCGCTTGCGCGTCGGTGACTTCTGCGGCACTGATGATGGCCGGCATGTTCAGATAGCTGAGCGCCGAAGGAGCCGGTCCGATACAGACCGATTCATCCGCCAGCTTGACGTATTTCGCTTCGCGGTCCGCCTCGGAGTGCACGACCACGGTCTTGATACCCATTTCGCGGCAAGCGCGTTGGATACGGAGAGCGATTTCGCCACGATTGGCGATAAGGATTTTTTCAAACATAAGAGGAAATGTGCGTCGCCAAGAGTCAAGCGTTTACATACAGGTAACCAGATCCGCCATGGATGGAGCACATGGAAGCGATTCCAGCGCAGGCCTGCAGTTGAGCGGCATCAAACACCACCAGCCTCAACCGAACGACAGGCCATCCATCCACATTCTGGCAGGATTTAGCCGATTACGAACAGTGGTTGGCCGAATTCGACCGGTTGGCCGTTTTCAACCAGGATTTGCTTGATCACGCCGGCCTTGTCGGCGTCGATTTCATTCAACAGCTTCATCGCTTCGATGATGCAGATGGTTTCGCCTTCCTTGACTTCCTTGCCGACTTCGGCGAACGCCGGAGCGCCTGGTGCGGAAGAGCGGTAGAAGGTGCCGACCATCGGCGACTTGACGATATGGCCTTCCGGAGCGGCTGGTGCCGCAGGTGCGGCAACCGGTGCGGCCACCGGCGCAGGGCCGGCCTGGATGGTTTGCGGATAGGCAGCTTGCGGCTGCATCATCACGACCTGATTTTGCGGCGTCGCCGACGACTTGACGATGCGAACCTTGCTCTCGCCTTCGGTGACTTCCAGTTCCTCGATATCCGATTCAGCAACCAGATCGATCAAGGTTTTGAGTTTCCGTAAATCCATGTGAATTCCTCAGTAGTAATGGGTATGACAAGTTAATTAGGTCAGCGTCGCCTCATGCCTAGCGCCACGCGGCGATGCTGACCAGAAAATCGGGGTGTTGTCCTTATGGCTGCTGGAGCAGGTAATCGATCGCCAGACGGTAGCCTTCGACGCCGAAGCCGCACAACACAGCCTTGGCAATACCGGACAGGTAAGAAAAATGACGGAATTCTTCGCGCTGATGAATATTGGAAATATGCACTTCCACAAACGGAATGGCGACGCCCGCGAGCGCATCGCGCAAGGCCACGCTGGTGTGGGTCAGGCCACCTGGGTTGATCACGATGGCGTCCACGCCTTCTTTTCTTGCTGCGTGGATGCGGTCGATCAGCGCGCCTTCATGATTGCTCTGGAAGGCGCTCAGGCTCGCACCGGCTTGGCCGGCCTGCAAGGCCGCGCGCTGCTCGATGTCTGCCAGGGTGGTTGATCCGTAGACTTCAGGCTCCCGGGTACCCAGCAAATTGAGGTTGGGTCCATTGAGGAGGAGAAGGTTTATTGCCATGGAGGTAAAGCTCCGTTTGACGACGATGCGCGCATTTTGCCGTCAAATGCCATCATTTGGCAAGGAAAACTTTATTTACATGTTTTTCAGGGAGGCCAGGTCGCGGCGCAGCTCGTCGAAATTCAGGCGCCCAAGATAGACCTTTTTGAGATTGCCGTCTAGTCCTGCCAGAACGGTGAAGGGCAGGCCGCCAGCCTGATTGCCGAACTGTCGCAGCAAATCGGTGGCACCGGTTCCGGCAACGTAGAGAGGATAATAGATATGGAATTTTTCTGCAAACTGGGCGATGTTCTCCTGGGAATCGACGCCGATGCCGATGATTTGCACCGGCGCGACTTCCGCCTGCAGCGCCGCCAGTTCCGGCATCTCTTCCACGCAAGGCGCGCACCAGGTGGCCCAGAAATTAATGATCAGCGGTTTGCCTTTCCATTGCGACAAGGCTTGCGGCTTGCCGGCGGCGTCCGGCATGGTCTGAGCAAACAGATTGGCGACCGCGCGCGCCTCTGGGGTTTGCGGCGCGGTTTGTTTGTGGCTGGTGTACATGCCCACGCCGGCGGCGATGGCGGCAACCAGAACAAACAACAATATATTTCGCGTCTTCATCAGCTTTCTTCCATGATCAGGCGGCGTACCGCATCGATATCAGCGCGCTCGGCGCGTTTGCCGGCAGCGGTCCTGAGGCCGCCGCGCACGTCGTCGACATCATACACGGCCAGGTGCACGCCCTCAGGCGCCGCGCCGCGTTGCGGCAGCAGGTAGCTGAGGGTTTCCACGGCTTCGTGTCCGCCTTTGTGGCTGCCTTTGAAGTGCGTGCTTTCGCTGACGTCGAAGTTGATATTCTTGTTCAACAGGTAAATTTCGACATCCTTGGCGCTCGATGTAAATAATTGCAAATGGATGTCGGAATGCTCACCGGCGGTGCCGTTGAGTACCGCTCCGGTCAGATAGGGATTGAAGCGCGCGAGTTCCGCCATCAGTTGCAGCGCCAGTTGTCGCAAATGCAACAGGCGCGCCGGCTGCGTCTCGCCGAAGAACAATTCGTTATACAGGCGGACTTCTTCTTCGATCTGTGCGTTATCGGGCAGGATGTCGCCGCGCGTCTTGCTGTCGCCCAGGATCTGGCGCGCCGCTTTGCGCTTGGCGGTGGCGTAGTCGGCGCCGTCCTCGGCAATCATGCGGGCGGCCGCGGCGGCGATTTCTGAGCGTAAGAGTTCGATGTCGGTCTGATGCATGGCTGCAATAATAACCTGAACAGGTTCTTGCTTGGGTTGATCGCGAATACTGGCTTGGCGGCGAGATGATCGCCGTGGAGAGTGCTGCGTCAGGTAAAATCTCGGGATTCCTTCTCAAGATTCACTATGCATATTCATATCCTCGGCATTTGCGGCACCTTCATGGGTGGCCTGGCGGTACTGGCGAAAGAAGCCGGTCACAAGGTCACCGGGTGCGACGCCAATGTCTACCCGCCCATGAGCACGCAGTTGGAAGCTCAGGGTATCGAGTTGATCCAGGGTTTTGATCCAGAGCAAGTCGCTTTGGAGCCCGACCTGTTCGTCATCGGCAACGTGGTGTCGCGCGGCAACCCTTTGATGGAAGAAATCCTCAATCGCGGCTTGCCTTATGTGTCCGGTCCGGAATGGATGGGCAATCACATATTGCAAGACAAGTGGGTGCTGGCGGTGGCCGGCACGCACGGCAAGACCACTACCTCGGCCATGCTGGCCTGGATCCTGGAAGACGCCGGCTATGCGCCGGGCTTCCTGATCGGCGGCGTACCGATGAACTTTGGCATTTCGGCGCGCCTGTCCGGCGCGAAGAATGGCAAGAAGGAGGACTCGATCTTTTTCGTCATCGAAGCCGATGAATACGACACTGCCTTCTTCGACAAGCGCAGCAAGTTCGTGCACTACCACGCCAAGACTGCGATCCTGAACAACCTGGAATACGATCATGCCGACATTTTCCCCGATCTGGCTGCCATCGAAACCCAATTCCACCATCTGGTGCGCACCGTGCCCGGCATCGGCCGCCTCGTCGTCAATGGTCGCGAGCCGGCGTTGGGACGCGTGATTGCGCGCGGATGCTGGAGCGAACATGAGAATTTCGGCGTCGATGCCGGCAACCAGGGCTGGTCGCTGACGACCCATGATGACGGCAGTTTCGACATCGCCTTCAACGGTGCGCCGCAAGGCACCGTGCGCTGGTCGCTGAGCGGCGAGCACAATCGGATGAACGCGTTGGCTGCGATTGCCGCGGCGCGTCACGTTGGCGTGCCGGCGGCGCAGGCGATCGCCGCGCTGGAGAAATTTGAAAACGTCAAACGCCGCATGGAGTTGCGCGGCACCGCCAACGGCATCGCCGTCTACGACGACTTCGCCCATCATCCGACCGCGATTGCTACCACGGTCGCCGGCCTGCGCAAGAAGGTCGGTGCGGCGCGCATCTTAGCGGTGCTCGAGCCGCGTTCCAACACCATGAAGCTGGGCACCATGAAGGATGCCTTGCCCGCCAGCCTGACCGAGGCCGACCTGGTGTTTGGCTATGGCGCCAAGGGCAGTGGCAAAGAGGCGCTCGGCTGGGACCTGGCGCAAGCGCTGGCGCCGCTGGGCGACAAGGCGCAAGCCTTCAACGAGCTCGATGCGCTGGTGCAAGCGATCAAGCAAGCCGCCCGTGCGGGCGACCAGGTGCTGGTCATGAGCAACGGCGGCTTCGGCGGCGTCCATCAGAAGCTGCTGGACGCGCTCGCATGATTTTGTACCTGCACGGCTTTCGCTCCTCACCACAATCGTTCAAGGCGCGTCACATGGCCGAACGCATGCAGGCGCTGGGCCGGCTGGCGGAGTATCACGGGCCGCAGTTGCCGGCCTCGCCGGCTGAGGCGATCAGGCTCGCGCTCGACATCGCGGTGCAATGCCCGGCGCAAGAGCTGACCGTGGTCGGTTCGTCGTTGGGCGGTTTTTACGCTACCTGGCTGGCCGAGCACCTGGGTTGCCGCGCAGTACTGCTGAATCCGGCCGTCAAACCGCCACGCGACCTCGAGTCTTACGTCGGCGTCACCACCCAATATCACTCCGATGAGCCGTTCGAATTCAAGCGTGAGTACATCGCCGAATTGCGCACGCTGGCGGTCGACAGGATTACCCGTCCCGAACGCTACCTGCTGATCGCCGCCACCGGCGACGAAGTGCTGGACTGGCGCGAAATGGTCGCCCACTATCCGGGTGCCAGGCACCTCGTGATCGAAGGTAGCGACCATGGCATCAGCGAATTCGCCGATTATGCCGATACCGTGCTGGCGTTCTGCGGCGTGCCGCCGAACGGCGCCAAAACCGCGGATTCCTTGCAAGCCGGCGATGAGGCGCTAAGCTGATGGAGAAGCTGATTGGTCGCGCGCGCTGGTTCGATCATCCGAACGCGGTGCAGGCTGCGCCGCTGCTGCGCAAGTGGCTGGCGGATCCGGGCTCGATGACCTTCAAGTTGCGCGCCCGGTGCGACGAGTTGCGCGTGCAGCGCCTGCGCCAGCGGCCGGGCAATGCGCTGATCGACGAATGCGGTGTGCTCGGGCTGACCCCGCGCCAGGCGGTCGAAGAGCGCGACGTGATCCTGCATTGCGATGGTCAGCCGGTCTTGTTCGGCCACACTGTCACGCCGCTGGCCTCGGCCGCGGCCTGGCCGTTTTTCCGTCGCCTCGGCACGCGTCCGCTGGGCGGCAGTTTGTTTTCCGATCCGCTGGTCACGCGCGCGCCGATACAGTTCGCCCGTTTGCACGCCGGTCATCCGCTGGTACGACGCGCTTGCCTGGCGCTCGAGTTTCATCCACCGCTGCCGCAGTCGCCTCTGTATGCGCGCCGCTCTCTGTTTCGCCGCCACGGCAGTCTCATGCTGGTGACCGATGTTTTTTTACCCGCCCTCAGTACGCTGATGGCATTGAATATGTAAGCAAGAATCGATGAATTTATTTTTTGAAGAATCCGGCGATTTCAAGGCTGGTGCCGTGCTGTCGCAGCAAGGCGAGGCCTATCAGGTCGAAATGGCGTCGGGCAAGCGCAGCAAGGTCAAGTCCAAGGACGTGCTGCTGCAATTCACCGCGCCCGCCCCGGCCAAGTTGCTGGAAGACGCCCAGGCCATCGCGCAAGACGTCGATCTCGATTTCCTGTGGGAAGTCGCCGGTGAAGAAGAGTTCGGCTTTGCCGAGCTCGGCGCCGAATATTTCGGCCACGCGCCTTTGCCGCACGAAGCCGCGGGCCTGCTGTTGCGCCTGCATTCGGCGCCGATCTATTTCTACAAGAAGGGCCGCGGCCGTTACAAAGCGGCGCCGCTGGCGTCCTTGCAGGCAGCCTTGGCCGGCGTCGAAAAGAAGAAGCAGCAGGCGCTGGTGCAGGCGCAATATGTCGACGAACTGAAGGCCGGCAAGCTGCCGGAATCGTTCAAGTCGATCGCGCTGCAACTGCTGTTCCGGCCCGACAAGAACAGCATCGAATTCAAGGCGCTCGATACCGCCTGCAAGGAGTTGCAAACCACGCCGCAGCGTCTGATGCTCGACACCGGCGGCCTGGCTTCGCCCAAGGATTTGCATTACGCCAAATTCCTGTTCGAGTTTTTCCCCAAGGGCAGCGGTTTCCCTGAGGTGACGATTCCTGCAATGCCGACCGATTTGCCGCTGGCCGAGGTGCAGGCGTTTTCCATCGACGACGTCACCACCACTGAAATCGACGATGCCTTGTCGGTAGTCCGGCTGGCCGACGGCAAGGTGCGTGTCGGCATCCACATCGCTGCGCCCGGTCTCGGCATCAAGCGCGACGATGCAATCGACACGATGGCGCGTCAGCGCATGTCGACGGTCTACATGCCGGGCGAAAAGATCACCATGCTGCCCGACGCGCTGGTGGAAGCGTTCACGCTCGACGAAGGCAAGCATTGCCCGGCGCTGTCGCTGTACGCTACGCTCGATCCGGCGGACTGGTCGGTGATCTCGACCGAGACGCGCGCCGAAATCGTGCCGATCTCGGCCAACCTGCGCCACAACGATCTCGATGCCCTGGTCACTGAAGAAGCGCTGGCCGCCGACAGCGGCGAATATCCGCACAAGGACGACATCAGCCTGTTGTGGCAATGGGTGCAAGTGCTGGAACAGGGCCGCATGGCCAAGCGCGAGAGTTTCGGCCTGCGTCCGGAACAGAACAACCGCGTCGATTTCAACTTCTATGTCGACGACGACGTCGTCACCATTACCCGTCGCAAGCGCGGTGCGCCGCTCGACAAGATCGTCGCCGAACTGATGATCTTCGCCAACAGCACCTGGGGCAAGTTCATGGCCGACCATGGCGTGCCCGGGATCTACCGCGCGCAAGGCGGCGGCGCCGGTGGCTGGGCTGCCAAGATGCAGGTGCGCATGGTCACGCACGCTGCGCCGCACCAGGGCTTGGGTGTCGATCAATACGCCTGGAGCACCTCGCCGCTGCGTCGCTACACCGACCTGGTCAATCAATGGCAGATCCTGGCGTGCCTGGAACATGGTGTCACGGCGCCGTTGGCCGCGCCGTTCAAGCCGCGCGACGCCGATTTGTTCGCCATCGTGTCGGGCTTCGATTCAGCCTATTCCGGCTATGCCGATTTCCAATCCGGCATGGAGCGTTACTGGTGCCTGCGCTGGCTGGCGCAGAAGCAGGCGCGCCAGGTCGATGCGGTGGTCTTGAAGGACGAGATCCTGCGCCTGGTCGAGATCCCGCTGGTGATACGCTTGCCCGGCATGCCGCAGGTCGCGCGCGGCTTGCAGGTCAAGCTGGATTTGCTGCGCTGGGATGAAGTCGACCTGACGGTGGAAGCGCGCCTGCTCGACATCCCGGTCGCGCAGCCGGCTGCCGGCGCTGATGAGCAAGCGCTGGACGAGGAGGATGAAGCCCTGCTGCAAGGCATGGAAGAGCCGGCTGACGATATCGCTCAAGCGGCATCCGAAGAGACCGCTGTTGCCGCAGCCGACGACGAAACTGCCGGCGCTGCGCCGGCAGCGGAATGAGCCGGTCTTTGGCGTAAAATCGCGTTTTTCATGTATCGATGCCCTTGTGAAATTTTTTGCTGAAAACCGCCTGCTGAGCATTGCCCTTACGGGATCCGTGCTGGTGCACCTGGTCCTGCTCGGAGTGCACTTCGCCGCGCCCGACGCGTTTCGGCTCAAGCCTTCCGATCCAGGGCTGGAAGTGATCCTGGTCAATGCCAAGCACGACAAGGCGCCGGTCAAGGCCGATGCGATTGCGCAGGCCAATCTGGACGGCGGCGGCAATGCCAATGAAGGCCGCGCCAAGTCGCCCTTGCCGGACATGCGCAAGGTCGAGAACGGCGACAGCGTCAAGGCTGCCCAGCGCAAGGTAGCCGAGCTGGAAGCGCAGCAGCAACGCATCCTGGCGCAGGTCAGCAAGATGTCGCCGATTATCGCCACGCCCGAGCGCGAGACGCCCAAGGAAGTGCCGCTGCAGCCCAATGCCAAGGATATGCTGGACACCGCCAAGGCGGTCGCCCGACTGGAAGCCGAAGTCGCCAAGAATATGGAAGACTACAACAAGCGGCCCAAGAAGACGCAGATCACTGCGCGTACGCGGGAAGCCGGTTATGCGCTGTATTACAAGGCCATGCAGGAAAAGATTGAAAAGCTCGGCACGCTGAACTTCCCGCAGCGGGACGGCCAGAAGCTGTACGGCGAACTGGTGGTGTACATCCCGATTTTCCAGGATGGTACGATTTACGAGAAGGAAGGCGGCGTGCGTATCGAGCGCGGTTCCGGCAACGCGGCGCTGGACAATGCCGCGCTGGCGATTGTGCGCCGTTCGGCGCCGTTCAGCCGCTTCCCTGAAAACATGCGCGCCACTGGCAAGGACGATATCTGGGAAGTCATTACGCGTTTCCGTTTCACGCATGAAGAAACCCTGCAGACCGACATGAGCCGCTAAACAGAGAATATCCATGGATGCATACGTTGTCATCGGCAATCCGATTGCCCACAGCAAATCACCCGAGATCCATGCGCAGTTCGCCGCGCAGACCGGGGAGGCGCTGAGTTATGAGCGCCTGCTGGCGCCGCTGCAAGGCTTCAAGGCGGCAGTCAAGGTGTTCATCGTCAACGGCGGCAAAGGCGCCAACGTCACCGTGCCTTTCAAACTGGAAGCGCATGCCCTGGCCGACCGGCTGACGGATCGCGCGCGTCTGGCCGGCGCGGTCAACACGCTGAAATTCGAGGGCGGCGCCATCCTCGGCGACAACACCGACGGTGCCGGGCTGGTGGTGGACATCGTGCACAATGCCGGCATCGCGCTGCCCGGCAAGCGGATCTTGCTGCTGGGCGCCGGCGGCGCGGCGCGCGGCGCCTTGTTGCCTTTGCTCGAACAGCAGCCGGCCGAGCTGGTGCTGGCCAATCGCACCCACGCCAAGGCACAGGAGCTGGCGGCGCAATTCACCGAATACGGCACGCTGGTCGCGGCCGAATACACCAACCTGCACGGCGCCTTCGATGTGATCATCAACGCCACTTCCGCCAGCCTGGCGGTGGATGTGCCGCCGGTGCCGGCCGGCGTGTTTTCGCGCACCACGCTGGCTTACGACATGATGTACGGCAAGCAGCCGACGGTGTTCATGGAGTTTGCCGCACAACACGGTGCGCTGGTGCGCGACGGCCTCGGCATGCTGGTCGAACAGGCAGCGGAAGCCTTCCTGTTGTGGCGCGGCGTACGGCCGGAAACGGCAGGCGTGTTTGCCGCGCTGCGCACGCAGTTGCAGGGCAACTGAGGCCAGATGCGTAATAATTGCTGGCAGATTGTGATAGCGTAGTAATCGTATTTCCCGGCATCGGGCACCGTACCACTCGATAATAAACATCAGAAAAATGAAGCTCTTGCGCAAGCTGTTCCTGTGGCTGGTCGTGCTGCCCTTTACCTTGCTGTTGCTGCTGCAACTGTATTTCTTCGTGCAGATCTGGTGGTGGGTTGATCACAATCCGGAGTCGACCAGTTTCATGCGTCAGCAGTTGGCTATCCTGCAGGAAAAAAATCCCAACGCCCAGCTGCAATTCAGGTGGGTGCCTTACAACCGCATCTCCAACAACCTCAAGCGCGCCATCATCGCGTCGGAGGATTCCAATTTTTCCGAGCATGAGGGGGTCGATTGGGATGCGCTGCAAAAAGCCTATGAAAAGAACAACAAGAAGGGCAAGGTCGTTGCCGGCGGTTCCACCATTACCCAGCAGCTGGCGAAGAATCTGTTCCTGTCCGGCGAGCGCAGCTACCTGCGCAAGGCGCAGGAATTCGTGATCACCTACATGCTCGAGTTTTTGATGGACAAGCAGCGCATCTTCGAGATTTACCTCAATGTGGTCGAGTGGGGCAACGGTGTGTTCGGCGCCGAAGCGGCCTCGCTGCATTACTACAATAGCAGCGCGGCCAATCTCGCTCCCAGCCAGGCGGCGCGGCTGGCGGTGATGTTGCCGCGCCCGCGTTTTTACGACAAAAACCCCGGTTCGGCCTATCTGGCGAATCGCACCGGCCTGATCTTGCGCCGCATGGGCGCGGCCGAGTTGCCGCCGACGAAACCGGTGGAAAAACCGGCGGCCAAGCCGGCTGCCAAAGCCGGCACCAGGCAGTCCGCCAAAAAATAGCCAGGCCGGGCGCGACGGTGGTGCTTGCCTGCCGCCAAGCTTGAACGTACACTTGCGTTCGTTTCGCGGCCCCGAGTCAGGGCCGGCACAGTGCACCGCCCGTCCAGCCGTCTTGTCCTGACAGTGAGATCACATGATTAATGTTTTTGTTTTGCAAAATGGTCGACTCAATCAGGTCAATATCGACAGCCGCAGCGATCTCGAAAACATCGTGCCGGTGTGGGTCGACCTGACCGAACCGAGTGACGAAGAGCGCGCCTGGGTCAAAAGCATTTATGGCGTGACGCTGCCGGACGAAGACGAATTCAGCGACATCGAAGCCTCGGCGCGTTATTTCGAGGCCGAGAACGGCGATTTGCACCTGCGCACCGATTTCTTGTTCGAAGGCGACAACGACGCCTCCGCCACCATGACGGTGGCGTTCATCCTGGCGCGCGACATCTTGTTTTCGGTGCATGCCGAAGACTTGCCGGTGTTCCGCCTGGTGCGCATGCGCGCGCGTTCGCGTCCCGGCTCCATCGGCGACTATCGCGACGTGCTGCTCGACCTGTACGAAACCGACGCCGAATATTCGGCCGATGCGCTGGAAGGCATTTACCAAAAACTCGAAGCGGTCAGCCACAGCGTGCTCAAGAAAAGCCTGTCCGACCAGGCTGCCGCCGCAGTGCTCAACACCATCGCCCACGAAGAAGACTTGAACGGCCGCATCCGCCGCAACATGATGGATACGCGGCGCGCGGTGAGTTTCCTGATGCGCGGACGCCTGCTCAGTTCAGACCAGTTTGAAGACGCGCGCCAGATCTTGCGCGACATCGAATCGCTGGACGGCCATACGGCTTTTTTGTTCGACAAGATCAACTTCCTGATGGACGCCACAGTCGGCTTCATCAACATCAACCAGAACAAGATCATCAAGATCTTCTCGGTGGCTTCGGTGGCCTTTCTGCCGCCAACCTTGATCGCCAGTATTTACGGTATGAACTTCAAGGTCATGCCGGAGCTGGACTGGATCGTCGGTTATCCGCTCGCCATCCTGATGATGGTCGGCTCGGCAATTGCGCCGTTCTGGTACTTCCGCCGGCGCGGCTGGCTGAACTGATCTGGTCGTCTGTTACGGCAGGGTATTGAGTGTCTTCCAGCGCTGTTGCTCGGCGCGGTAGAGCGTATAGCGCGGATTGTTCACACTGCCGTCGGCGGTGAAGGATACCGGACCCGACAGGCCGTTGTATTTCATCTGATGCAGGGCCGACACCAGCAAGTACGGATTGATCGAATCGGTACGCTTCATGGCCTCGGCCAACATGCCTACCGCATCGTAGGCAAACCAGGACTGCGGGATCAGCGGCGCAGCAAATTTCTGCCGGTATTGCTTTTCCATACGCTTGAAATCTGGCACCCGTTCCAACGGGTAGCCGTTGACCAGCATCAGCGTGCCGTCGGGATATTCCTCGGTCTTGTGCGGAAAGCCCGGGTTGAGGGCGCCGCCCGCCAACAACAGCTTGGTGTGCAACCCCAGTTGCTGCATGCGCCTGGCGAAGGCAGCGCTCTGCGGCATCATGCCGGCAAAAAAGATCAAATCAGCGTCGCTGTCCTTGATCTTTTGCATGATGGCGTTGAAGTCTGAACTCTTGGGATTGATCCTGTCCGTCTCGACGATATTGCCGGCCAGGCGCGCCACCGCGGCCGTGAAGCTTTTTGCCAGGCCTTTGCCGAGCACGGTGTCGTTGTCGACCAACATGATGCGCTTGGCGCGCAAGACCTTGATCGCCGTTTCTGCCAGGTATTGGGAGGTATAGTCGCTGTGGCCCAGCATCTGGAAGATGGTCGAGTAGCCCAGTTGGGTGAATTCTCGTCCGGCGGCCGTCGGCGACATTTGCGGGATACGGGCTTCGTTGTAGATCGGCGCAGTGGCGATGCTGGTATCGGTGGTGTAATGGCCGATCATGCCGACCACGCCGGCGGTGACCGCTGCGCGGGCCGAGATGGCGGAAAGATTGAGATCGTTCTTGTCGTCGGCGACAAACAGCTGGAGCGTGATGTTCTTGCCGTTCACGCGCAAGCCCTGGCTATTGATACGATCCACGGCAAATTGCGCCGCGTCGCGGGTGCTTTGACCGCGCGATATCGACATCGGAGCGATAACGCCGATCAATACCGTCTGGTTGCCGTCGCGCGTCTGCGCCTGGGCACAGGGTGAAAGCAGCAAGCTCACTGTGCTGAAAACACTGACGGCTATTCGAGCAATAATCCGCATCCTGATCCCTTTGGCGTTGCCGTTCCTTTTCATTGTGGGGCGTCGCCCGCATACTCGAGCGTACGAAAAGAAGGGTGTTTCCGGTGGTATTCCATGCAGGCCGCCGCGCGTGAGGCGATGTCTGACAGTATCTTACGTGGTTTTCCGATGTCGCTCGGGGGCGCGCCGGTCAACAATGGGCGCATCGCCCCTTCGAGGGCAGGGCGCTACCAAGGACATCGACATGAAACACCACTACATTTCCCTGCTCGCTGTCGGCTTGAGCATGCTGGCGCTCCTCAATGGTTGCGCCGGCGGACCCCAGGATAATGGGGTACCCAACAATGCCGGCGCGCCGCCGCCGGCATATGCCTATAACAGCGCGGGGGTCATCGAGGCCATCGACGTCCGCCGGGAAAACAGCAGCGGCGTGGGCGGCACCATCCTCGGCGGCGCCGTTGGCGGCTTGCTGGGCAACCAGATCGGTAGCGGTTCCGGCCGCACCGCCGCGACGGTGGCCGGTGCAGTGGGTGGCGCGGTGGTCGGCAACCAGGTGCAAAAGAACAATGGTGGACACGAGGTCTACAATATCCGCGTCCGCATGAATGACGGCTCCACTCACACCGTAGCGCAAGACAGCGCCGGCGACCTGCGCATCGGCGACCGCGTGCGGCTGGATGGTGGCCGGGTCTATCGCTACTAACGCAAACACATCATTGCGCCGGATATAAGCCGCCCAGCACGCGTAAGCCGCGCACCCTGGCGACGGCAGGCAGGGTGCCTGGCAGGCGCTGGTCAGCGCAACGAACGGGCTTGGGCCGCGGCGGTTGTGTACGTCTGGATGGCAGTCTGGCGTACCGTCATTCGTGTACGCCGGTCATCTCATGCCGCTCATTCAGGGAAATCCCTTGACGACTTGCCAGCGTTTTTGACGCACCTGATACAGTGTATAAGAGGGATCATTGAGGCTTCCTTCAGCGTCGAAAGAAACTGGACCGGATATGCCGGCGAAACGCAGCTTGTGAAGTGCTTCGATCAGCTTGTCCGGCGAGAGGCTGTTGGCCTGTTTGGCAGCTTCCACTAAGGCGCCCACACAATCGTAGGCAAATAGAGACTGCGGGATGAGTTTGGTGGTGAATTTGGTGGCGTAATTCTTTTCCAGATTCTTGAACCCGGGGAGTTTTTCTTCCGGCAGGCCATGTACCAAGATCCATGTGTTGTTGCCATATTCATCAGAGCTGCGTGGGAAGTTGTAATTGACAGCTCCACCGGCCAGCATCAAATTTGTCGAGATGTTTTGTTGCTGCATGCGTTGGGCGAACGCCAAGCTCTGTGGCACAATTGCCGCAAAAAAAATCAGATCGGCGTCGACAGCCTTAGCTTCGGCCAGGACTGAATTGAAGTCAGATGTTTTTTGGCTGATCGAGGCACGTGCGACGATATCCATGCTTCTCGCTCGCAATTTCTTGATGAAGCTGTCGGCCAGCGCATTGCCCAAACCGGTATCGTTGTCGATGACCATGATGCGCCTAGCTTTGATCAAATTTAGTGCTGACTGCGCCAAGTACTCAGTGGTGATGTGGGTATGCCCCAGTAATTGGAAAATGTTCCGATAGCCTTGTTGCGTGAAGACGCGTGCGGTCGTGGTTGGAGAAATCTGTGGAATCCCCGCCTCATTGTAAATTTTGGCGCCGATCAAACTCGCATCGGTAGATAGGTGGCCGATCACGCCAATGACGCCTGCAGTGACCATTGAGTGCGCAGCTAGCGCAGCCAGATTATTGTCATTTTTATCGTCTACGGCGAATAATTTAAAGATGGTTCGTTTGCCGTTGATGACGAGATTGCGTTTGTTGGCGTCGTCTATGCCTTGTTGCACGGCGTCGCGCAATGCCTGACCGCGCGGCGTCGCCAGTGGCATGGCCAGACCAATCAGCGCGGTATGCACTGTTTCTTGGGCCTGAACAGAGAGTGGGGCTGCACTGGTCACGACGAGATATAACATGCAGCAAACCATGCGCCAAACAGGCGACATTCGCAGCGATTGAAACATGAGCCTTACCCTTTCTTCAGCTAACGGGGCCCTTTGTTCCCGTAGGCCAATCAAGTAAATTTCCAAGTAGCAACATTATTGCCGAGATTATATTGAATATATACTGCATAAAACTAGTTTTTCATGAAAAATGCATTGTCGAAGCTGCGTTCACGCTACCGGGTAAAGGCCGCCCAGCACGCGTAAGCCGCGCGCCCCGGTGACGGCAGGCAGGTTGCCTGGCAGGCGCAGGCAAAAGCGTTGTGCCAGCCAGGCGAAGGCCAGCGCTTCCACGTGATTGGGCGCCACGCCCAAGGCGGCCGTCGAATACACCGGAATTTCCCTACCCGCCGCGCTGCCCAATCCTTGCGCCAGCAATTGCAACAGATAGGTGTTGTAGGCGCCGCCACCGCACACATACACGGCCGCAGTGTGCGGCGCCTGCTGCACAATAGCGTCGGTGATGGTGGCGGCGGTGAATGCGGTCAGCGTGGCCTGCACGTCGGCCGCAGGCAGGTGCGCATGGCCTTGCACGCGCGCGTCCAGCCAGTCGCTGTGGAACAGGTCGCGGCCGGTGCTTTTCGGTGGCGGCAGCGCAAAGTAGGCGTCCTGGCGCAAGGTGTGCAGCAGCGCCGCATCGACTTTTCCTGACGCGCCCCAGGCGCCGTCGGCGTCGTAGCTCTGGCCTTGGTGGCGCGCAATCCAGGCGTCCATGAGTACATTGCCGGGACCGGTATCGAAGCCGGAGGTCGCCTGTAATTTCCCCGCCGGCAGAATGCTGATATTGCTGATGCCGCCGATGTTGACCGCCACGCGCGCTTCGCTGTCGCTGCCGAACACCGCCTGGTGGAAGGCCGGCACCAGCGGTGCGCCCTGGCCGCCGGCGGCGACGTCGCGACTGCGGAAGTCGGCGATCACGTCGATGCCGCACAACTCCGCCAGCAACGCGGGATTATTGGTTTGCCAGGTATAGCCCAGTTCCGGTCGGTGGCGGATGGTCTGGCCATGGACGCCGACGGCGCGCACATACGCCGGCGCAATGGCGCTCTTGTCCAGCAATAGTGTGATGCATTGCGCGTAATACACGGCCAATTGGTTGGCCGCCAGCGCCTCGCGTTGCAATTCGTTTTCGCCGTTGGCCTGCAGCGCCATCAGGGCGGCGCGCAAGTCGTCGGGAAACGGCACGTAAGCGGTTGCCAGCGTCGTCAGCGGCTGTTCATCGGCCGGCAGCGAAGCCAGCACGCCGTCGACGCCGTCCAGGCTGGTGCCTGACATCAGGCCGATATACAGAGAAGAAGAGGCGGAGCGCACAGGAACAGAGTCGAGATCGGCAGACATAAAAAAACCGGTGATGGAGTCGCTGCATTTTACAGCGATTCCGACACCGGTATTTAGGGCTTGGTAACAGGCCGCCGCGCGGCTAGCGCGAAGCCAGCGTGCTGTTGCCGTCGGGGCGCAGCAACGACAGGCGACGGCTCATGTCGGTCGAGACGCCGCGGAAACGTACCAACTGATTGCCGCCCAGCGGTTGGGCATTGGGCACATCCACCGCCAAGGGATTACGGGGCACGTTGTTGACGCGGAATTCGTAGTGCAGATGCGGGCCGGTGGCCCAGCCGGTCATGCCGACGTAACCAATCACTTCACCCTGGGCAATCTTGTCGCCCTTGCGCAGGCCGGAGGCAAAGCGGCTCATGTGGCCGTAGGCGGTGGAGTAGCCGCTCCAATGCTTGATCACGACGATGTTGCCGTAGCCATTTTGCTTGCCGACGAAATCCACCACGCCGTCGCCGGACGCATGGATGGGCGTGCCGGTGGGCGCCGCGAAGTCGACGCCGGTGTGCTGCTTCCAGATGCCGAGGATGGGATGCACGCGCATCGAGAAACCTGAGGAAATACGCGTGAAGGCCAGCGGCGATTTGAGGAAGGCTTTCTTGAGCGACTTGCCGTCAAAGGAGTAATAGCCGCCGCCGATCTTGCTGCCCGGTTCATCGAACCAGACCGCCTGATAGGTGTTGCCGGCGTTGGTGAACTCGCCCGCCAGCACGCGGCCGGTACGCACCGGTTCGCCATTGTTGTAGAAGGTTTCGTAGACCACGTTGAAGCGGTCGCCGCGGCGCAGGTCCGACGCGAAGTTGATATTGGTGGCGAACATGTCGACGATTTGCGTCGCGATGCTGTCCGGGATCTGGGCGTTGTCGGTAGCGGCGAACAGCGAGGAGCGGATCTGGCCCGAACGCATTTCGATGCGGCGTTCCAGCACCGCCGGGGCGGTCGTGGCCTTGAACTTATCGCCGTCGCGGGCGATCACCAGGTTGTTGATCGGGCCGTCGCGGCTATCGCTCAAGGTCGCGGTCAGCTGTTGCAGCTCGCCGTCTTCCGATGTGCGTGCCGTGACGCGCTTGCCGGCGCGCAACTGCATGACGGTGCGCGCCAGCGTGTCGGACTTGATGAAGTTGGCCGCAGCCTCGTCGTCGACGCCGAGACGTGTCAGCAAGGTAGCCAGGGTGTCGCCGGCGCGGACTTTTTCTTCGTTGATGTAAAACTCGTCGCGTTCTTCCAGTTGCGCGATTTGTTGCTGCAAATCAGGCAAGGCCAGGTCTTTGACGATGGGATGGACCGGCGCATCGGAAGTATCCGGCTCGGCCGGCGCGAAGCCGGCGGCGCCGATGGTGAATGCGCCCAGGAACAAGGCGCCTGCGGACAGGATCTTGGTTTTACGGGATGAGCCGTGAAATTTCTCGTGGCAGTAGAGGTGGGCGGTGCGGTACAGGGAGGCGGCGCGCGCGAATTTATCTTTAGGGAACATGCAATACGTTAAAATCTACCGTTTACGCTTGTTCTGAATTCTGTTGCAGGAAAAGCAAGGTGAGAAGACGGATCGTTCCGTTTGCTGTTGTGCTACCAGCCGACTCGTGTTGCTGCTCAACTGCAGGCATCGTCAATGACTCCCCAATGACGCACGCTTTTTACAGACTCTTAACAGGCGATGAATGCTAATTCTCTGCTGATTGCGCTTCTAGATGGCGTGCGGCAGAAAGGCGAAGTGCGCATTATAGCAAAGCGTCAATCCGGTACTGTCCTACAAAAGTCTATTTTTTAGTTATATCAATGAACGCCGAACAGCCATCATCCAAAGTCCCTCTGCCTCTGTCCGATCAAGTCCAGGAGGCGCTCGCCATTGCCAAACGTGGTGTTGACGAGTTGCTCATCGAAAGCGAATTTGCGCAAAAACTGGCGCGCTCCGAACAGAACGGCCAGCCGCTGCGCATCAAGCTGGGCCTGGACCCGACCGCGCCCGACTTGCATCTGGGCCACACCGTGGTGCTCAACAAAATGCGCCAGCTACAGGACATCGGCCACAACGTGATCTTCCTGATCGGCGATTTCACCTCGATGATCGGCGACCCGTCCGGCCGCAACGCTACCCGCCCGCCGCTCACGCGCGAACAGATCGAAGTCAACGCCAAGACCTATTTCGCCCAGGCCAGCCTGGTGCTGGATGCCGCCAAGACCGAGATCCGTTACAACTCCGAATGGTGCGATCCGCTCGGCAGTCGCGGCATGATCCAGCTGGCTTCGCGCTACACGGTGGCGCGCATGATGGAACGCGACGATTTCACCAAGCGTTTCAAGGAAGGCACGCCGATTTCGGTGCATGAATTTCTGTATCCGCTGATGCAGGGGTACGACTCGGTGGCCTTGAAGTCCGACCTGGAACTGGGCGGCACCGACCAGAAGTTCAACTTGTTGGTCGGCCGTGAGTTGCAAAAGGATTTCGGCCAGGAGCCGCAGTGCATTTTGACCATGCCTTTGCTGGAAGGCCTGGATGGCGTCGAAAAGATGTCCAAGTCCAAGAACAACTACATCGGCATCACTGAACCGGCCAACACCATGTTCGCCAAGGTGATGAGCATTTCCGATGTGATGATGTGGCGTTACTATGAACTGCTGTCGTTCCGCTCGATTTCTGACATCGCAGGCTACAAGGCGGAGGTCGAAGGCGGCAAGAACCCGCGCGACATCAAGGTGGCGCTGGCGCAGGAAATCGTCGCGCGCTTCCATTCGCAACAGGCTGCTGAAGACGCGCTGGCCGATTTCGTCAATCGTTCCAAGGGCGGCATTCCGGACGACGTGCCGGAAGTCAGCCTGGCCGGCGCGCCGCTGGGCATCGGCCAGTTGCTCAAGCAAGCCAATTTGTGCGCCTCTACATCGGAAGCTTTGCGCATGGTGGAGCAGGGCGGTGTGCGCATCGACGGCACGGTCATCAGCGACAAGGGCCTCAAGGTCGAGGCCGGCGTGTGCGTGGTGCAGGTGGGCAAGCGCAAGTTTGCGCGCGTCACCTTGTCGTAACCACAGCGCCATGATCGGATTGTTGCAACGAGTCAGTAAAGCGGATGTCGTCGTGGAAGGCGAGCAGATCGGCGCCATCGGCGCGGGTTTGCTGGTGCTGCTCTGCGCCGAGCGCGGCGACACGGAAAAGGAAGCCGACACGCTGCTCAACAAATTGCTCGGCTATCGCGTGTTTGCCGACGATGCCGGCAAGATGAATCGCAGCGTGACGGACGTGCAGGGCGACTTGCTGCTGGTACCGCAATTCACGCTGGCGGCCGATACGCGCTCCGGCACGCGGCCGTCGTTTACGCCTGCGGCGGCGCCGGCAGACGGCCAAAGATTGTTCGACCACTTTGTCACGCAGGCGCAAGCCAGGCATGGCAAGGTGGCCACCGGTCGCTTCGGCGCCGACATGCAGGTCTCGCTGACCAATAACGGGCCGGTGACGTTCTGGCTGCAAGTCAAGCCGGCGACCTGAGCCGATCATGGACCGGCAATCCGCCGGTCACACATTGGCTGATTTATTCAAAGGAGAGCACACATGAAACTCTGGAGCGATTCTTTTCAAGACGGCGCGGCCATCCCCGGCGAATTCGCCTTTGCGGTGCCGGATCCCAAAAGCCACGTGGCGTTGTCATCCAATAGAAACCCGCAGCTGAGCTGGAGCGAGGTGCCGCCCGGCGCCAAATCGCTGGTGCTGGTGTGCCACGATCCCGACGTGCCCTCGCGCGGCGACGACGTCAACCAGGACGACAGGAGCGTGCCGGCCGATTTGCCGCGCGTCGATTTCTTCCACTGGACACTGGTCGATATTCCGACCGCCATCAGCGAGCTGGCCGCCGGCCAGTTCAGCAGCGCCGTCACTACGCGCGGCAAGGCCGGCCCGACGATCCCGGGCGATCCGCTGGCGGGCGGGCGCCACGGCCTCAACGACTACACCAACTGGTTCGCCGGCGACGGCGACATGAGCGGCGACTATTTCGGTTACGACGGTCCATGTCCCCCGTGGAACGACGCCATCGTGCATCGTTACATCTTCACGTTGTACGCGGTGGACCAGGAGCAACTCACGGTGACCGGCAAATTCACCGGCACCGATGTGCACAACGCCTTGCAAGGCCATGTGCTGGCGCAGGCCAGCATCACCGGCACCTACACCCTGAACCCTGCTTTGATTAAATAAATCCGACTCATGCTCGACATCCTGCTGATCCGTCACGGCGAAACCGACTGGAACGTCGACAAGCGCCTGCAAGGCCATATCGATATTGCGCTGAACGCGCAAGGGCAGCGCCAGGCCGCTGCACTCGCGCGCGCGTTGGCGCAGGAGCCGCTCGACGCCATCTACGCCAGCGACCTGCAGCGCGCGCGCGACACTGCGCAGGCCGTGGCGGTGCTGCAGGGGCGCACCATGCAGATCGATGCGGCCTTGCGCGAACGCTGCTACGGCGGCTTTGAGGGGTTGCGGCATCCTGAGATCGAGCAGCGTTATCCAGCCGATTTCGCCGCATGGAAAGCGCGCGAGCTCGATGCGCGTTATCCGGCCGGTGAGCGCATCGCCGAAACCATGCGCGAATTTTCGGAGCGCGCCGTCAGCGCGGTGCGCAGGCTGGCCAACACCGGCAATCATCGCAAGATCGCCATCGTCACACATGGCGGCGTGCTGGAATGCGTCTATCGCTGGGCCATGCAAAGCGGTTTTGCGCAAGCGCGCGACTTCGATATTTTCAACGCCAGCATCAATCGCCTGCAGTGGGACGGCGCACGCATGCACGTCCAACAGTGGGCCGACATCGCCCATTTGACGCCGCAAGTGCTCGACGAGGTCGATCGCTGAATGTGGCGTAGCGCCGCCTCGCCGCAAGGGGGCCGCGCCGGCCTTCATGTTGCGGCGAGGCGTGATGCAAGGCCGGACATGACGCTGCTTGCCGCTTTGGCAATTTCCCGACGGCATTGCGCTGCAAGACCGATTCTTGTTGGGGCGCCGGGCCAATCGCGCTAAAATAGCGCCCTTCCCCAGCAACCACATGACCACGCGTCCCAAGCTCCGTGAATATCGGCCCTCATTCCCTGCGCAACAACGTTTTCGTCGCCCCCATGGCCGGCGTGACGGATCGCCCGTTCCGGCAGCTGTGCAAACAGCTGGGCGCGGGCTATGCGGTGTCGGAAATGGCGGCCTCGGATCCGCGTCTGTGGCAAAGCGAGAAGACCTCGCGTCGCACCAACCACGATGGCGAGATGGAACCGAAGGCGGTGCAGATCGCCGGTGCCGATCCGCTCATGCTGGCCGACTGCGCCAGACACAATGTCGACCGCGGCGCGCAGATCATCGATATCAACATGGGTTGCCCGGTCAAGAAGGTATGTAACAGCTGGTGCGGTTCGGCGTTGTTGCAAAACGAAAAGCTGGTGGGGCAGATCCTCGAGGCCGTGGTCAAGGCGGTCGATGTGCCGGTGACCTTGAAATTTCGCACCGGCTGGAACCGGGACAACAAGAATGCGCTGACGATTGCCGCCATGGCCGAGCAGAGCGGTATCGCCATGCTGACCTTGCACGGCCGCACGCGCGCCGACGGCTACAGCGGGGAGGCTGAGTACGAGACGATTGCTGCGGTCAAGGCGGCGGTAAAAATCCCGGTAGTCGCCAATGGCGACATTGCCACGCCCGAGCGCGCCAAACACGTGCTGGCAGTGACCGGTGCCGACGCCGTGATGATCGGCCGCGCTGCACAAGGGCGGCCGTGGATCTTCCGCGAGATCGACCACTTTCTGCGCACCGGCACGCATCTGCCGGCGCCGATGGTGAGCGAGGTGCAAGAACTGATGCTGGAACATTTGCAGGCGCACTATGCGTTTTACGGCGAGTATCTCGGCGTGCGCACGGCGCGCAAGCACATCGGATGGTATGTGCGCGACTTGCCGGAGGGGGAAGCATTCCGGCAACGCATGAACCGCCTGGAAGATTGCCAACTGCAGTGGAACGCAGTGCGCGATTTCTTCGAATCGCAGGCGGCTTATGGCGAGCGGTTACAATACGGGGTGGCCGGTGAGGCGCTGGCAGCATAGCTGCGCGGAGCGTATCGGCTCAATTGATCAACATATTAAAAAGAATAGAAGCACCGCGTAATGAGTAAAGAAAGTATCGAGGATGTCGTCAGGAAAAGCCTTGACAAGTATTTCAAGGATCTGGGCGAACAACTGCCATCCAATGTGTATGACATGGTTGTTTTGACGGTCGAGAAACCGATCTTCGAAGCAGTGATGGCGCGCGCCGACGGCAATCAGTCGCAAGCAGCAGAGATTCTCGGCATCAATCGCAATACCTTGCGCAAGAAGTTGCAACAGCACGGCTTGCTGTAATCGCTTACATGCGACGGCGCGGCGCTCTGCCGTCTCGTCAGTCTCACCACCGAATTCCTTCATCTACCTTCATGCCATCATGATCAAACAAGCACTCATCTCCGTTTCCGACAAGGCCGGCGTGCTCGACTTTGCACGCGCGCTGTCCGCCATGGGCGTCAACATCCTGTCCACCGGCGGCACCGCCAAGCTGTTGGCCGACAACGGCGTCAAGGTGACCGAAGTCGCCGACTACACCGGTTTCCCGGAAATGCTGGATGGCCGCGTCAAGACGCTGCATCCCAAGGTGCACGGCGGTATCCTGGCGCGCCGCGATTTTCCTGAGCACGTGGCTGCTTTGGAACAACATGGCATCCCGACCATCGACATGGTGGTGGTGAACCTGTACCCGTTCCAGCAAACGGTGGCCAAGGATGAGTGCGCACTGGAAGACGCGATTGAGAACATCGACATCGGCGGTCCGGCGATGCTGCGTTCGTCGGCCAAGAACCACAAGGACGTGGTCGTCATCTGCGATCCGGTCGACTATGCCGGCGTGCTGGCGGAGCTGCAAGCCAACGGCGACCTGCCGTATGAAAAGCGTTTTGCGCTGGCCAAGAAAGTGTTCGCGCACACCGCGCAATACGACGGCGCCATCACCAACTATTTCACCTCGCTGGGCGAAGACAAGCAACACGCCACGCGCAGCGCCTATCCGGACACCCTGAACCTGCACTTCGAAAAAGTGCAAGACATGCGTTACGGCGAAAACCCGCATCAATCGGCGGCGTTCTACCGCGACGTCAAGAAGATCGACGGCGCGCTGGCCAACTACACCCAGTTGCAAGGCAAGGAATTGTCGTTCAACAATATCGCCGACGCCGATGCCGCGTGGGAATGCGTCAAGACCTTCGACGCCGCCGACACCACCGCCTGCGTCATCATCAAGCACGCCAATCCCTGCGGCGTGGCAGTCGGCGCGAACCCGCTGGAGTCATACAGCAAGGCGCTGCAGACCGATCCGACCTCGGCGTTCGGCGGCATCATCGCGTTCAACCGTGAACTCGACGGCGCCGCGGCTGAAGCGGTCGCCAAGCAATTCGTCGAAGTGCTGATCGCACCGTCCTTCAGCGCCGAAGCCAAGAAGATTTTCGCCGCCAAGCAAAACGTCCGCCTGCTGGAAATCCCACTGGGCAATGGCTTGAACGCGCATGACTTCAAGCGCGTCGGCGGCGGCCTGCTGGTGCAGTCGCCGGACGCCAAGAATGTGTTGCTGGCGGACGTCAAGGTGGTGAGCAAGAAGCAACCGACGCCGCAACAACTGCAAGACCTGATGTTCGCCTGGCGCGTCGCCAAGTTCGTCAAGTCCAACGCCATCGTGTTCTGCGCCAACGGCATGACGCTGGGCGTCGGCGCCGGCCAGATGAGCCGCATCGATTCCGCCCGCATTGCCTCCATCAAGGCGCAAAATGCCGGTTTGACGCTGGCCGGTTCGGCAGTGGCCTCGGATGCCTTCTTCCCGTTCCGCGATGGTCTGGACGTGGTGGTCGACGCCGGCGCGACTTGCGTGATCCATCCAGGTGGTTCGATGCGCGACCAGGAAGTGATCGATGCCGCCAATGAACGCGACGTGGTCATGCTGTTGACCGGTACACGCCACTTCCGCCATTAACCTGCTCAATATCCTACTGCGAGGCCGCCATTGGGGCTCATGCGTTGCCCGGAATCCTCATGTACTGAAGTACATTCCGGTTCCTCCGCTACTCGTGACCCCACTGACGACCTCTCGCTACGGATCTTGAACAGGTTAAGTCCGTTGTGCAGGTAGTCGACTAGATCGATTAGACTCTCTTCATGAAAATCCTCGGCATCGACCCCGGTTTGCGCACCACTGGTTTCGGCGTGATCGACAAGCAGGGCAACAAGCTTACGTATATCGCCTCCGGCACCATCAAGACGCCGGATGGCGATTTGCCGCAACGGCTCAAAGTCATCCTCGCCAGCGTCGGCGAAGTCATCAAGACCTATACGCCCGATTGTGCGGCGATTGAAAAGGTCTTCGTCAACGTCAATCCACAATCCACCTTGCTGCTAGGGCAAGCGCGCGGCGCGGCGATTTGCGCGCTGGTGCAGGCTGATTTGTCGGTGGCGGAATATACCGCGCTGCAAATCAAGCAAGCCGTTGCCGGTCACGGCAAGGCGCAAAAACAGCAGGTGCAGGATATGGTGCAGCGCTTGCTGGCATTGCCGGGTTTGCCCGGCACCGATGCCGCCGATGCACTCGGCGTGGCGATCTGCCATGCGCATAGCGGCGACGTCTTGAGCGCGCTCGGCGCATTGGCACCAGGATTGGCCAAGAAGGGATTGCGCATGCGCGGCGGTCGCTTGATCGGCTAGTTCTTGAACATCTTCAGTAACCGTTTTACCGCTTCCACCACCAGCAGCACCACGCTGCCGGCAATCACCCCCAACATCGCATCGATTATCGACGGCGCAATCGCTGCCAACACGCCACCTGCGACAGGCAAGCCCGCCAGCGGTGCGCTGAGCTCGGCAATCCAGTGATGCAGCGGCGCAACGCCATGCGTGAGGATGCCGCCGCCGACCATGAACATTGCGACCGTGCCGATCACGGTCAGGCTCTTCATCATGTAAGGCGCTGCGACCAGGATGGCGCGGCCGATGCGTCTGCTGAGCTTGCCGCCGGTGCGCAGCAGATACAGGCCGCCATCATCGAGCTTGACGATGCCCGCCACTACGCCATACACGCCGACCGTCATGATCAGCGCAATGCCGACCAGCACGATGATCTGCTGCTGCAAAGGCGCACCGGCGACAGTGCCGAGTGTGATGGCAATGATCTCGGCCGACAGCACGAAGTCGGTGCGCACCGCGCCCTTGATCTTGTCTTGTTCGCTGTCGACGGCGGCGGCATTGTCGGCATGCGCCTCTTCGTGCGGCAGGTATTTATGCGCCAGTTTTTCAAAACCTTCAAAGCACAGGAAGGCGCCGCCCAGCATCAACAGCGGCGTCACCGCCCACGGGATAAAGGCGCTGATGGCCAGCGCCGCCGGCACCAGGATCGCCTTGTTCTTGAGCGAGCCGACCGCCACCGCCCACACCACCGGCAATTCACGATCGGCGTTGACGCCGGAGACTTGCTGCGCGTTCAGGGCCAGGTCATCGCCGAGCACACCGGCGGTTTTTTTTGCGGCAACCTTGGTCATCAGGGACACGTCGTCGAGTATGCTGGCGATGTCGTCGATCAATGCGAAAAAGCTGCTGCCTGCCATGGGGTCCTTTGGTTCCGGATGGGCCGGAGGTGAATGGTGTTGAAGGGAAACAGGCCAGACGATAGCCCGGCCGGTGCCTGCAAGGCAAGTGGCGCGGCAATTCCGTACGGATAGAGATACTGTTTATCCAAACAGTACTGTATCATTCCACCATTCATCTTTCTACCCAGCCATCATGATCGGTCGCCTCTCCGGAATTCTGCTCGAAAAAAATCCCCCGCAGTTGCTGGTTGATTGCAACGGTGTCGGTTACGAAGTCGGCGTGCCCATGAGCACCTTCTACAACTTGCCGGGCCTGGGCGAGAAGGTGGTGTTGCTGACCCATCTGGCGATCCGCGAAGATGCGCATGTGCTGTTCGGTTTCGGCAGCGCGGAAGAGCGCAATACCTTCAAGGAGTTGATCAAGATTTCCGGCGTCGGCGCGCGTACTGCCCTGGCTATCCTGTCCGGCATGTCGGTCAGCGACCTGGCCCAGGCCGTGACCTTGCAAGAGGCTGGTCGCCTGACCAAGGTGCCCGGCATCGGCAAGAAAACTGCCGAACGTCTCTTGCTCGAACTCAAGGGCAAGCTCGGCGCCGATCTCGGCGTGGTCGGCGGCGTGGTGCATCACGACACCACTTCGGATATCCTCAACGCCTTGCTGGCGCTTGGTTATTCCGACAAGGAAGCGACGCTGGCGCTGAAGCAGGTGCCTTCCGACGCCACGGTGTCGGAAGGCATCAAGCATGCCCTGAAAGCCTTGTCCAAAGCCTGAGCACGATAAACCATGAGCATCCAGACCGACGATTTTTCCGAACAGCGCATCATTGCCGCCACGCCGGCTTCGGCCAACGAGGAGGCGATCGAGCGCGCGCTGCGTCCCAAGCAGCTCGATGAATACGTCGGCCAGGAAAAAGTGCGCAGCCAGCTTGAGATCTTCATCTCGGCGGCGCGCCAGCGCGGCGAAGCGCTCGATCATACCTTGCTGTTCGGTCCGCCGGGCCTGGGCAAGACCACCATGGCGCATATCATCGCGCGCGAAATGGGCGTCAACCTGCGCCAGACTTCCGGCCCGGTGCTGGAGCGCGCCGGCGACCTGGCCGCCTTGCTGACCAACCTCGAAGCCAACGATGTCCTGTTCATCGATGAAATCCACAGGCTGTCGCCGGTGGTCGAAGAAATTCTCTATCCGGCGCTGGAGGATTACCAGATCGACATCATGATCGGCGAAGGTCCGGCAGCGCGCTCGGTGCGGCTCGACTTGCAACCGTTCACGCTGGTCGGCGCCACCACGCGCGCCGGTATGCTGACCAATCCGCTGCGCGACCGTTTCGGGATCGTGGCGCGCCTGGAGTTTTACACGCCGCCGGAACTGGCCCGCATCGTCACGCGCAGCGCCGGTTTGCTCAATGCGCCCATCGTCGTCGAAGGTGCGTTGGAAATCGCCAAGCGCAGCCGCGGCACGCCGCGCATCGCCAATCGACTGTTGCGCCGTGTGCGGGACTATGCCGAGGTCAAGGGCAACGGCCAGATCACGCAAGCGACTGCCGACGCCGCACTGGTGATGCTTGATGTTGATCCAGTCGGTTTCGATGTGATGGACCGCAAGTTGCTCGAAGCGGTGTTGTTCAAATTCAATGGCGGCCCGGTCGGCCTCGACAATCTGGCCGCGGCCATCGGCGAAGAGCGCGACACCATCGAAGACGTGCTGGAACCCTACCTGATCCAGCAAGGCTACCTGCAACGTACGCCGCGCGGCCGCGTCGCCACGCCGCTGGCGTACAGCCATTTTGGCGTGACGGCGCCGCGCACCGGTCCCAACGGCGAGCTCTGGGCCGGCTGAATCGCCTGCGTCAACATTGTACCGGGCGCTTTCCCGGTACCGCAGCCAAGACTGGCCTGACCAATTGACCAGGCCGCTGCCGGCCTTGTTCTCTGTCGCGTCACGCCGCTGATTCATTGGGAATTTGCCAAGAAATTCATGTGATCTTCTTGTAATTTCTTTATTTTCACTTGTGCAAAAATTAATCGTCATCGACAATGGATAGCTAATCACTATCTTCCTGTGCGAGCCTCTCATGCTAATGTCGAGCCAAGCCAGTCGGTATGCGCATCAGCTCCTCGATGCACGCGCAAACACACGTTTACTGCCGCTGTTGTCCTCCTCCGAACCGCTGTCCGTCGACGATGCCTACGACATCGCCCGTCGCGTGCTGGATATTCGCGTCGCCCAAGGGGAGCAGCCGATCGGCCGCAAGATAGGCTTTACCGTACACAAGACCTGGGACAAATACGGCGTCACCGATGACGTGCGCATCCCGATCTGGGCGCACATCTACGACACGACCGTACGTTATGCCGAAGACAATCACGGCAAGCAATGTCTGGCGGGCGCCTTGCAGCCGCGCATCGAACCGGAAATCATCTTCAAGCTCGGCCGTGCGCCGTCGCCGGATGCCACGATCGACGAGCTGGCCGAATGCATCGAGTGGATGGCGCATGGTTTCGAAATCGTCGCCTGTCCGTTCGCCAACTGGGAATTCACCGTCGCCGATGCGATTGCCGCTTTCGGCCTGCACGGCACGTTGATCATCGGCGAGCCGCATGTGCTGTCGTCGGCCACGCGTCACAACCTGGCGCAAATCCTGGCCAGCGCCAGCGTCTCGCTGTCGAGCAGCACCGACAACACCGGCCGCTTGCGCGCCGCCGGCTTCTTCAACGACGAAGCCGACAGCCCGCTGCATGCGCTGTGGCATTTGCATCAGTTGCTGAAAACCCAGCCGCAGTTTGCGCCCCTGGCCGCCGGGGAAATCATCACGACCGGCACCTGGACCGACGCCTATCCGATCGAAGCCGGGCAAACCTGGATTACCGCCTTTTCCGGCGTCGCGTTGCCGGGATTGACGGTGTCGTTTGTCTGATTATTCCGCACTGCGCAGCAGCCTGAACCATGCAGATCTGGGTTGATGCCGATGCCTGTCCGGGCGTGATCAAGGACATGCTGTTTCGCTTGGCCGAGCGTACCCAGATCAACGTTACGCTGGTGGCCAACCGGCATTTGCGCGTACCGCCTTCGCGCTTCATCAAGTCCATCGTGGTGCCGGCCGGTTTCGATGTCGCCGACAAGGAAATCGTCAAACTCACGCAGCCTCATGACCTGGTCATCACCGCCGACATTCCGTTGGCGGCGGAAGCCATCGCCAAGGGCGGCGCAGTGCTCAATCCGCGCGGCGAGATGTACACCGCCGACAATATCCAGCAGCACCTCACCATGCGCAACTTCACGGAAGAACTGCGCAGCAGCGGTGTCGAAACCGGAGGCCCGGCGGCGTTCAGCCAAGGTGACGGCCGCGCGTTCGCCAAGCAGCTCGAACGCTACGTCTTGCTACACAGCGCTGCGCCTTAGCAGTTCAAGCGCGCTACTTGTTGTTGAATACCTTCAGCGGTTGCCATTTTCCATTGTCGATCTGATATAGCGTATAGCTCGGCTTGAGCAGCGCACCGTTGGCATCGAAGGCGATGGCGCCGCTGATGCCGTTGTATTTGATCTCATGCAAGGCGATGATGATCTTTTCGCGATCCAGAGAATTCGCTTTCTTGGCGGCGGCGATCAGCAGGTGCACGCTGTCGTAGGCATAGGCCGCGAACGGTGCCATCTCAGTGCCGTATTGTTCGATATATTTCTTTCGCAGGCTTTGCACGCCAGGGCGTGTTTCCAGCGGCGTGCTGGGCACTATCGCGAGCACGGTGTTGTCGATCTTGCCGACACTGCTCAAGAAGGTGTTCGTGACGACGCTGCCGGTCAGCAGCAGTCTGGCGCTGAGCCGGAAACGCGGCAGGTTGCGCGCGAGCACGTCGCTTTGAGTCACCCGTCCGCTGAAGAAAATCAGGTCGGGATTGCTCTGTTGAGCCTTGAGCAGCGGCGCATTGAAATCTGAAGTCTTGTCGTTGATGGATGCGCGCAGGATGATGTCGCCGTTGGCATTTTTGACATGACCGGAAAAATAATCGGCCATCGATTTGCCCAGGTAAGCGCCGTCGTCGAGCACGAACGCGCGCGCCAGCTTGCGCTCCTTCACCAGATAATCGGCCGCATATTTCAGGCCGGCGTCGTCGCTGCCGAGGATCTGGAACGCGGTGCGGTAAGCGTTTTGCGTGAAGCCGCGACTCCACGATGCCGGCGACACCTGTGCCAACCCGGCGCTGTTGTAGATCGGTGCAGCGGCCATCGTCGCCGCGCTGGTCCAATGACCAACCACGCCAATGACATGACTGTTGGCCAGGAAGCGCGCGACGTATTCGGTGGTGCGGGGATCGGCCTTGTCGTCTTGCTCAAGCAGTTGGAAGGTAACGGCGTGGCCGTTGATGCGCGGATTGCTCTGGTTGGCTTCATCGATGGCGATGCGGGCGGCGTTCCTGCCGCTTTTGGCATTGATTTCCGCCAGCGGTCCGGCATAACCGATCATGATTACCTTGGGTGGCGGTTCGGCGGCACAGGCCTGTCCAAGCATGAGCGACAACAATAGCGTCGTGCGGTACAAAATTGACATACGCCCTCCAGCCAGAAAGTCATACGTTTTTTCAGGAACGAAGCCGTTCGGCGGCAATGATCATGTTGCGCGATGACGCGCGGCGTGTCCGAAAGGCGCTATCTGAAAGTTGGATTCCCCCCTACGCGGTCCTGTTCTTACTTCTCTTTTATCACAAGCCTTATTGATTATAAGACAAGAAAATTGCGTGAAAAGCGCAAACTCCGACAAAAAGGAAAACAATTTGCCGGCAAGGAGCAGGCAAAAATAAAGGCGGCCCACAGGGCCGCCCTGGCGCCTACCGGAAGAGGTTAGTCTTCGCGCACCCACGTCTGCGTGCGGCCCAGTATCGGCATGCCGATATAGCCGCGCACATTGAGCTTCTTGCCGTCTTCGATCACGGTCAGCTTGCTCTTGTACAGCTTGCCGTTGGCCGGATCGAGGATCTGGCCGCCGTTGTATTCGTCGCCGTCCTTCTTCAGTCCGCTCAGTATCGTCATGCCGATGACGGGCTGATCCTTGAGCGCGCCTTCGCATTTTTCACACTTGGGATTCTGTTCTTCCTCGGGCGCCCGGAACAGCTTCTCGATCTTGCCCTTGAGCTCGCCGTCGCTCTCGGTGATGCGAATCAGCGCCTTCGGTTTGCCGGTGGCGTCGTCGATGTTTTTCCACAGGCCGACCGGCGAGCCGTCGGCCCAGGCATTGCATGCGCCCAGGGCGCTCAGTGCCAGTACGGCGCCGCTCAGGATGTTGCGTGTCTTCATGATGTCTCCGTCCAAGGTTGAAAATATAAAAGCACGGTTGTTCTTATTTGTGCGACTAGTGTAGACAAGCTTGCGAAGTCCGGCAAGGAATAAAAAAGCCGCCGTCCGGGGCGGGATGGCGGCTTTGTTTTTGCGCGCCGGCAACGAGCGCAGCGGCACAGTCTGCTTACTTCAGCTTGGTCAACTGCTCCTGCAACTTCGCCAGCGTGGTGGTGAAGTTGGCCAGGCGTTCCTTCTCCTGCGCCACCACCGCTTCCGGTGCACGCGCCACGAAGCTCTCGTTGGACAGCTTGGCGTTGGCCTTGACGATCTCGCCGCTGATGCGCGTGATTTCCTTGCTCATGCGCTCGCGCTCGGCGGCGATGTCGACTTCTACCTTGAGCATCAGCTTCAGGTCGCCGACGATGGCCACCGGCGCCGGCGACTCCGGCAGTTGCGTCACGACTTGGGTTTCGCTCAGCTTTACCAGCGTTTGCAGATACGGCAGGAAGGAACTCACCGCTGCGGCATCGGCTGCTTCCACGATCAGCGGCACCCGCAGCGCCGGCGACAATTGCATCTCGCCGCGCAAATTGCGGCAAGCGTCGGTCAGCGTTTTGAGCTGGGTCATCCAGGCTTCGGCCTCGACGTCGATCTTTTCCAGGTCTGCTTGCGGATACGGTTGGCGCATGATGGAATCGCCGGCCGGATCGAGCTTCTTGTCGGTCAGCGGCGCCACGCTTTGCCACAGCGCTTCGGTGATGAACGGCAGCACCGGATGTGCCAGGCGCAGCACACCTTCCAGCACGCGCAGCAGGGTACGGCGCGTCGCGCGTTGTTGCGCCTCGTTGCCGTTCTGGATTTGCGATTTGGCCATTTCCAGGTACCAGTCGCAGTATTCATCCCACACGAACTTGTAAATGGCGGAGGCGATGTTGTCGAAGCGGTAGTCGGCAAAACCCTTTTCGACTTCGGCTTCGGTGCGTTGCATCAGCGACACGATCCAGCGGTCAGCTTGCGAGAATTGCAGTTTTTCCTTATCGCATTCACCCTTGACGTGGCCGTCGAAACCGCAGTCCTGGCCTTCGGTATTCATCAGCACGAAGCGTGTGGCGTTCCACAGTTTGTTGCAGAAGTTGCGATAGCCTTCGCAGCGGCCGAGGTCGAAGTTGATGTTGCGGCCCAGCGTCGCCAGCGAGGCGAAGGTGAAGCGCAGCGCATCGGTGCCGAAGGCCGGGATGCCGTCGGCGAATTCGCGGCGCGTGGCCTTTTCGATGCTGGCCGCCTGTTTTGGATTCATCAGGCCGATGGTGCGCTTGGCCACCAGTTCATCCACGCCGATGCCGTCGATCAGGTCGATCGGATCGAGCGTGTTGCCCTTGGACTTGGACATCTTCTGGCCGCTGGCGTCGCGCACCAGGCCGTGCACATAGACGGTATTGAACGGCACTTGTCCGGTGAAGTGGGTGGTCATCATGACCATGCGCGCCACCCAGAAGAAGATGATGTCGAAGCCGGTCACCAGCACCGACGATGGCAGGAACAGCTTGTAGTCCGGCGTGACTTCCGGCCAGCCCAGCGTCGAGAACGGCACCAGCGCCGACGAGAACCAGGTATCGAGCACGTCATTGTCGCGCGTCACGGTCTTGCCGCCGGCTTGCGCCTGGGCTTCCGCTTCGGTGCGCGCCACGTAGACCTTGCCGTCTTCGTCGTACCACGCCGGGATTTGATGGCCCCACCACAATTGGCGCGAGATACACCAGTCCTGGATGTTGTTGAGCCACTGGTTATAGGTGTTGCTCCAGTTTTCCGGAATCAGCTTGATTTCGCCGTTGGCGACTTTTTCGAGCGCCACTTCGGCGATCGATTTGCCTGGGAAATAAGTGCCTTCCGGCGCCGGCTTGCTCATGGCGACGAACCATTGGTCGGTCAGCATCGGCTCGATCACCACGCCGGTACGGTCGCCGCGCGGCACCATCAGTTTGTGCGGCTTGACCAGATCCAGCAGGCCCAGTGCATCGAGGTCGGCGACGATTTGCTTGCGCGCTTCGAAGCGATCCAGACCCTGGTATTTGGCCGGGCCGTTTTCATTGATCTTGGCATCGAGCGTGAAAATGCTGATCTTTTCCAGGTTGTGGCGCGCACCGACCTGATAATCGTTGAAGTCATGCGCCGGCGTGATCTTCACACAGCCGGTGCCGAATTCCTTGTCGACGTATTCATCCTTGATGATGGGAATTTCGCGATCCGTCAGTGGCAGCTTGAGCATCTTGCCGACCAGGTGCGCATAGCGCTCGTCGGTAGGATCCACTGCCACGGCGACGTCGCCCAACATGGTTTCCGGACGCGTGGTCGCTACCGTGATGCTGCCGCTGCCGTCCGCCAGCAGATAGCGGATGTGCCACATCGAACCGTCTTCTTCTTCCGACACCACTTCCAGATCGGAGACCGCCGTGCCCAGCACTGGGTCCCAGTTCACCAGGCGCTTGCCGCGGTAGATCAGGCCTTGTTCGAACAGGCGCACGAAGACTTCCGTGACCGCATTCGACATCTTCGGATCCATCGTGAAATATTCGCGGTCCCAGTCGGTCGAGGCGCCCATGCGGCGCATCTGGCCGGTGATGGTGGAGCCGGATTTTTCTTTCCACTCCCACACTTTTTCGACGAACTTCTCGCGGCCGAGGTCGTGGCGCGAGATTTTTTGCGCGTCAAGCTGGCGTTCCACCACGATCTGGGTAGCGATACCGGCGTGGTCGGTGCCGGGGATCCAGGCGGTGTTGTAACCGCGCATGCGATGGTAGCGCGTCAGGCCGTCCATGATGGTCTGGTTGAACGCGTGACCCATGTGCAGCGTGCCGGTGACGTTCGGCGGCGGCAGCTGGATGCTGAAGGACGGTTTTTCCGGCGCGGTGGTGGCGGCGAAGTAACCGCGTTTCTCCCATTCCTCGCGCCAGAATTTTTCAATGTCGGCAGGCTCGAAAGACTTGGCTAATTCCATGATGTATGTGCTGAGTGATGTGCAAAACAGCGATTATAGAGGACACGCGGGCGGTTTTCGGTTCCGGGGCCGATTTTGCCTTGGCCCGGAGGGGGCCGGCGGAAGGGGAGCGGTGTCCGAGCCGTCCTTGCACGCGCGCGACATGGATGGAAATATTGCTGTAAATCATCGAATAGGCCGGCGCGACGGCTGGCCGCAAAAAAACGGCGGGGAAAACCCGCCATCGTGGCAATGTACCGATACCTGTCTCTACTGATACTGCATGGTAAACGTCGCTTTACCGCGGGCGTCTCCAGGCTTGAGGTCGCCGCTAGTCCGGACAAATCGCCAGGAGAAGACGTAATTGATACGTTTGGCCCCGGGGAAGGTGGTCAAATCAGACCGCGGGGTCCGGGAATCCTTGCCCGGTGTAAAATAGTACTGATAGGCCGTGCTGGTCCCTACGTTTTGCCAGAGTTCGATGCCCATCCCCGAGGCAGTTGAGTCGGGCGTCAGCGTCAGGGTCTGTGTCAAATTGGAGGGAGTCGTCGCATCCTCGAAGCTCAGATAGAGATAGCTGGCGGTGCCAGAGCACCGGACGCTGATGGTGAAGTTGCGTCCCCACTCGGAGGTGGAGCCCGGCTCGCGCAGCACATTCAGATCAAAAACTTTGTTGGCGGTAGCGTTCACGTTCGTTGTGGAGGTGGTGCAGGTTTTTGCGACGATTTTGCCTGAGAAACCGATGGTGCCGTCGCCAGCAAAGCTGACAGCGGGGGCTAGCAAGCCAAGGATTGCCGCCAAGTGTCGGAAGAGATGGCGTTTGTTCATGATGTTCCCCGTAACTGAAGATGGATGAGGCGTTGATGTCAGACCGAAAGCATAGGGATGAAACGGCGACATGGGAATCAGACAATTCTTAAAATAGCGCTTGTGGTGCCGAGAAAAACGGGCCAATCGCACGGAAAAACGCATCCCGCAAGCTTGATCGTCGAGCGCATTCACGTTCACCGTCATCAGTTTGAACAAGTGCTCCTACAACGTGGGGCAGGCGGTTCAGCGACGCGCTGTGCCGACTCGGGGCGGAAAGGAAAATGGCGTGCGCCCGCCGTGGTGTTGCCTCATTGCATGGATAGGCTCGCCAACAATTGAGGTTGCCGTGCCGGCTTGGCAGAGGAATGTCCGTCAGCGCGGGGGCGGACACGGTCGACGCCGGACGGTAGCAGTCAAAACCGGCCAGCCCGCGCATCAGCGTGGCCTGCGCGGGCGTTTCGTTGTTCAGGAGCGGACTTGATTACTGGTACTGAATGGTGAATACCACGGAACTGGTGACCGCGCCCACACCGGCAGCCCCGCCGACGGCGATGTACCGCACGCGATAATTGAGCGTGGCGGCACCATTGACTACATTGCCCACGGCAGCGCCCTGCTCCCCCGGCCCGCCGCGCAAGTCGATGGTGGTAATGCCGTCATTAGTGAGTTGCAGCTGCACGTTGGCGGCGCCGGGGCTTGCGGTGTTATTCAGGTTGCCGGTCAGGAAATTGACGTTGGGGCCGTCAAAGAAAACAACCGCCCGGGCGTTCATCGCGGTAGTCGTGCCAGCCGGTCCGGAGAGGCAATTGCTCAAATTCAGCGCAAATGGTGTGCTGCCGGTGGTCGCGCCATCCCTAGACAGTAAGTCAGGGTCCCCGTCGCGCAGCGATACGGTATTGCCGGGCGACACCCGGATGGCGCAAGTGCTGTTGGTCAGACGGATGGTGTTCAGCCCTGTTATGCGAAAATATGTGCTGCCTGGCCATATCGCACCACCGTTCTCGGAAATCCCAAACAAACTGGCCGCGGAGGGCAAAGCGGCGAGGTTTGCGGCAGTGGTTTGCGTTCCTTTCAGGACCACTACTTGCCAATAAAGGTTAGGATCAAGGTCGCTTCGGCCCGTCGCGTATTCACCGTGAGTGTTGACTGGCGTAAAATTCCCTAAAGCACCGGCAGTGTCAAGCCAGTCTGCATAAACCCCCACTGTTACTGCCGCTGTTGATATCGCGTTGCCCACCCCGGCGAACAAACCGAGGATATTGCCGGCAGTGTCAATTTTGCAATTATAGGGTGTCAAAAATCGAGCGGAGCGCCAGATAATGGTGCCCGGGGGGTCGCTTGCCTTGATGGTGAGGTTGGCGGGCATGACTACCGTGTTGCCTGCAGGGGTGGTGTTGGGCCGGCCGGAGGCGATCGTGCAAGGCCCGGCCACACTCACTCCTGGAATGCCCGCGCCCAGCAGCAACATCGACAACAGGGCGGCATACCAGCGCTGATATCCCAGCAGACGCGCGGCGCGCGCCGCAGCAGCATACAAATAACTTGTTTTTGGCATCGTATTACTCTTTGAGTGTGTGATTTCAGGGGTAGGAGTCGCCGGATCGTCACTGCGATTTTTGATTTTCTTGCAGCTTGTATTATGTTGATGCCGCGCCAAAGAAACCATGAGAAAACTCTCAAATCCGGCCTTGCACCTCAGGTCCGGCAGAATATCTTCCTGCCTGGATTCAGGCCCGCCAGCCCGATGGCAGGGCGCGGCAGGTCGCATCGGTGCCAACCCCGGGTCGCCTGTTATCAAATCCCGCTTTGGTGCTTGCGTCAGCATGTAAGAGGTGCATGAGCACGTGCCGGAGCGCTTCTCTATTGGTACGACATGGTGAAGGTCGCCTTGCCGTTGGCGCTTCCTGGCTTGATGGGGGCAGTGGTCCGGACGTATCTCCAGGAAAAGACCAGATCGACTTTTTGGGTCGCGTTGCCATTCGCCTGATAGACCTGAAATTGATTGGTCGTATTCGACGCCGAGGAATCGGGACCGAAACTATACTGGCGGCTGTTGAGAGCGCTGCGGGATTGCCAGAACTGGATGCCGATCCCCGTAGCGCTCGAGTCGGGCGTCAACGTCAGGGTCGATGAGCGGTTGGCAGGCGTGGTTGTATCGCTGAAAACCATACGGACATTGCTGGAGGAGCCGGCGCAATCAAGGCTGATGGTGAAGTCGGGGCCCCAGTCGGAGGTTGTGCCAGCAGCGCCGAATGCGCTCATATTCACGGATTTGCCGAATGAAGCGGACACATTTTGGGTGGTGACGGAGCAGGTCGTCTGGGAGAATACGCCAGAAAAATTGACGGTGCCATCGCCAGCAAAGCTGACGGAGGTGCCGAGCAAGCCAAGGATTGCCGCCAAGTGTCGAAAGAGGTGGCGTTGGTTCATGATGTTCCCCGTAACTGAAAATGGATGACTTGTTGCTATCAGGGCGAAAGCATAGTGAGGTAATGACGCTGAGGAAATCAGATAATTCTTAAAATGATGCCTGTTGCCGAAAATAAACAGGTCAATAACGCCAGGACATTGACACGCGCCAGCGCATTGGCAGCGTAATGGCACTCATCGGCCTCCGCCCGAAATCGTCTCTTTTGACGTCCCGCTTTGATGCCGGCGTCAGCATGCCGAGATTCATGGCAAGACGTCTGAAGATGGGAGAAGTTCTGCGCTGCATTGGCGCTTCTCATCCGGCATCCCATGCCTGCTCTTTCGATACCTCGGGGCGAGCGCACCGCATGCCCATCTGGCCGACCTGTGGCGACAGGCTGGAGGGGTATAAGGCAGTCCGGGGAGATGTCGTCCTGGTCATTCTTCAATGAACTGGCGGATCTGCGCCGTCGCGTCGTTTCTCGCGATCTCTTCGGGCGCGTGTTTGGCGCGTCGACGTGCAGCGGTGTGAACCTCACGGCATCCGCCCGGCGCTGCGCTTCCGCAAGAAGGGCGCAGGGCATCTTCCCTTGCTACGACGAACAAACCGCCATGGACAAGGCGCATGGCCGGCTCGCCCCCGGCGATGTCAGGCCTGCGACTTTGTCTGCCTGCACGCCATCGCGCTGCAGTGCGCAGGGCTGCAAGTGCGCCCGGCAATCGGGCTTGTGCGCATCGCTCCCTTCGGGCGATTCCGCTGGCTGAATCCACACACAAAAATTAATTTAAGAGTTTTCTCATATTCGCAGCGTTCTTCTTTTCCGATAATCGCTTTACTTTGCATTTCTAGGGGGCGGTTCTGTACCCGGAAAAGCCAAGTGAACGTAGCAAATCTGCATTGACGCTGCATGGCGTGACGCCATGCAGTTTTTTTATCAATTATCTGGAGTACCACATGAAAAAACTGACACTTTCCGCTTTGCTGGCCGCCTCTGCGTGCGCACCTTTCGCCGTACACGCTGCGGATGGCACCATCAACATCACCGGTTCGGTGATCTCCGCATCCTGCGTGCCGAGCGCCGGTGGCAATCCGACCACTACCGTGAACCTGGACCCGGCACCGGCCAATGAACTGGTGGTCAGCGGCGCCACCGCGGCCAAGCGCAAGACCTTCAACATCTCCGTCAGCAATTGCCTCAGCGGCACGGCAAAAGCCTATTTCGAATCGACCAACGCTAACGTCGATGCGACAACCGGCAACCTGAAAAACACGGCAACAGCAGGTGCTGCGACCAATGTGCAAGTGGCGATCTATCGCGGCGACACCAAGCTCGACTTGAGCAAGACCAACGCCGTCCAGGACACCACCGCAGGTGTGGCCCTGACCTCGGACGGCGCCGCCACGCCGAAGTACAGCGGCGACCTGACCTATAGCGCTGGTTACGCCGCTACCGGTATGGCCACCGGCGGTACGGTTTCCACCTCCATCACCTACGTGATCGACAACTCGTAATCCGGGTCTGGCCATGATCGTCACGATCATGGCCCCCCTGTACCGGCGATGGTTGCGGGTGCAGGTCGATCACACCTCACAAGTACAACAAGGAAAATATATGAAACGCACATCATGGTTGGGTCCGGTTTGCTGGCTGCTTGGCGCCGCACTGGGAATGGGAATGAGCGCATCGGCCGCGGCCGCCATCCTTATCGAAGGCACCCGCGTTATTTATCTGTCGTCTGACCGGGAAGTCACGACGCGTATCCAGAACGTCGGCGATACACCATCGCTGGTGCAAACCTGGATCGACGATGGCAGCAAGGACGCTAGCAAGGACGCCAGCAAGGATGTCGGCGCGGATGCCGCCAAGGTACCGTTCGTCGTGTCGCCGCCATTGTTTCGCGTCGAACCGAAACAGGGCCAGGCGCTGCGCATCCTCCACATCGGTCAACCGATGGTGCAAGACAAGGAAACCATCTTCTGGCTCAACGTGCTGGAGCTGCCGCCCAAGCGCGCTGCCGACAGCGACGATAGTTCGCTGCAACTGGCATTCCGCTCGCGCATCAAGCTGTTCTACCGTCCCGTCGCGTTGAACAACATCGCGGCGATAGACAAGGCCCGCGCCGGCTTGCAATGGAAGCGCGTGTCCGGCGCGGACAAGAAAGGGCGGCTGGAAGTCAGTAATGCCAGCGCTTACTACATCACGCTCGTCAATCTGGCCTTCGTGGTCGGCGAGCGCACTGTCAACACCACCGAAGGCGTCATGGTCGGCCCTGGCGGCACCGCGACGGTAGAGTTGCCCAAGGAGATGGATGCGCAGGCCGGCGCCAGCCTCAAACTCAAATATGAGGCGATCAACGACTTCGGCGCGTTGGTTCCGCTCGAAACTAGTGTCGGCAAATAAGGCATGACTTGCCGCAGGTACTGTATTTTTTTAGGGAGTCGTATCGTGAAGTTGTTGGTCAGTCCAACTGTTGTGGTTGCTTATCCCTTGCGTACATTGCTGCGCGCCGTCCTGCTCGCCGTACTGGCATCGACGGCGGACGCCGCCGTGGCGCAGGCACAGCAGCCGCTGCAGGTGATTTCGACGGCTTCAAAGGCAGCGCGTCAGCATCCGCAGATGGCGCAGATGGAATTTGAAGACAGTTTCCTGAACCGATCCGGCAGCGGCAATGTCGATATCTCCCGTTTTTCGCAAGGCAATCCGGTTGCCCCCGGCACGTATCGCGTCGACGTGGTGGTCAATGGCGGCTTTGCCGCGCGCACCGATGTGATGTTTCGTGCGCTCAATCCGGGCGACAACGCGGTCGCCTGCTTTACCCGCGAGCTGCTGGACCTCAGCAATGTCGACATGAGCCGACTTGCTCCCGAGGCCGAGGCCGCGCTGGCCGCCAAGGATAATTCTTGCCTGCAGCTGCAGGATCTGGTGCCGGATGCCTTCGTTACCTACAACAGCCCGGAACTCCAGCTCAACGTCAGCGTGCCGCAAATCGCACTGTCGCGTTCGGCGCGCGGCTACATCAATCCCGAATTCTGGGATGACGGCGTCACCGCCGGCATCCTGAACTACAACTTCAACAGCTATCGCAGCAGCAGCAGCACCGGCGGCAGCGGCGGCAGCGGCTTCACCAGTTCCTACCTGGGCCTCAACGGCGGCGTCAATCTCGGCCCCTGGCGTCTGCGCAACAGCGGCTCGTTTTCGAAATCGTCGAACGGCCCGCTGCACTACAACAACATCAGCACCTATGTGCAGCGCGCCATCGTGCCGTGGCAGAGCCAGCTCATCGTCGGCGACGCCTACACCGACGGCAGCCTGTTCGACAGCTTCGGTTTCCGCGGCGTGCAACTGGCGTCCGACGACCGCATGCTGCCCGATTCGCAACGCGGTTATGCGCCGGTGGTGCGCGGCATCGCCCGCACCAATGCCAAGGTCAGCATCCGCCAGAACGGTGCGCTGCTCTACGAAACCACGGTGGCGCCGGGGCCGTTCGAAATCAACGACCTCTATCCGACCGGCTACGGCGGTGCGCTCGACGTCGAAGTGACCGAGGCCGACGGCAGCCGCAATGTCTTCTCGGTGCCCTACGCCGCCATCAACCGCCTGCTGCGCCCGGGGCGCACGCGCTACAGCGCGACCATCGGCCAGACCCGCAACAGCCTCAGCCAAGCCAAGACCGACGTGGTCACCGGCACCGTGGAGCATGGTTTCAGCAATGACTTCACCGCCTACACCGGCGCCATCCTGAGCAGGAACTACCAGGCCGTGCTGGCCGGCAGCGCCTTCAATACACCCATCGGTGCGGTCGGTGCCGACGTGACGCAATCGCACGCCAGCTTTGATGGCGCCGGCACCGGGCTCTCGCGCAACGGCCAGAGCGCACGCATCACGTATAACAAGCTGCTGCTCGACACGCAGACCAATTTCGCCTTGGCAGCCTATCGGTTTTCCAGCAGCGGCTACCTGAGCCTGAACGATGCCCTGCAAACCCAGAGCCAGATCGCGCGCGGATTTAGCGTCGACAGCTTCGATCGTCGCCGCAGCCAGCTGCAAGTGATCATGAGCCAGCCTTTCGCGCCAGGCTATGGCACGCTGTCGGTCTCCGGCTCCGCACAGAATTACTGGAACCGCGAAGGCAGCACGACGCAATTTCAACTCGGCTATGGCAACAACTTCCGCGGCGTCAGCTACTCCGCCAGCGTGGTGCGGCAAAAGGACGCGTTCAGCGGCCAGACCAATACCCAATACCTGGCCTCGGTCTCGCTGCCGTTCGGCAGCGGCATGCAGGCGCCGCAGTTCAACGCCAACGTCACCACCGACCGCCGCAACGGCAGCAACCAGCAGGCCTCAGTCAGCGGCGTGGCCGGCGAGCAGAACCAGCTGAGCTATTCCGTCGGTGGCAGCCGCAGCAACGGCGGCGCCAATTTCAATTCCTCGGTTTCCTATCAGGCGCCGTATGCCTCGCTGAATGCCAGCTACGGCCGCGGCAACGGCTTCCAGCAGCTCGGCGCGGGCGCCTCCGGCGCGGTGGTGGTGCATCCGGGCGGCGTCACACTGGCGCAAAGCACCGGCGACACCGTCGCCGTGGTGGAAGCGGTCGACGCCGGCGGCGCCCAACTCAGCAATGTCTCGGGCGGTCGCCTCGACAGCCGCGGCTACGGCGTGGTGCCGTATCTGCAGGCTTACCGCAGCAACGAAGTCAGCATCGACCCCAAGGGCCTGTCGACGGACCTCGAGCTGACCAACACCAGCCAGCAGGCGGTGCCGACCGCCGGCGCCGTAGTGATGGTGAAGTTCAAGACCTCGACCGCGCGTTCGGTGGTGATCGACGCCAGCCGCCCCGACGGCCAGGAAATCCCGTTCGGCGCCGACGTGCAGGATGACGCCGGCAACAGCCTGGGCACCGCCGGCCCGGGTGGCCGCCTGTTTTTGCGCGGCGTCGATGACACCGGCCTCCTTACCATCAAATGGGGCAAGGGGACGAACGAGCAATGCCAGTTGGCGTATCAGCTGAGACCACGCGATCCCAAGGCCAAAGGTTCGGTGCTGGAGCATATCGAGTCCCGGTGCGTGGCGCCCGGCATGGCCAAGGCAACGCCGACAAATCCGGGCGCACAGTCGTAACATGAACAAGATGGGCAGGCGAGATCTTTTCGGGTTGCAAGGAGTTTTTGCTATGTGGCGGGACGGTCTCTCAGACATCGCGTCTATTACTGTGATTTGGAGCATCAGAGCTGTGAGCGGCAACTGACGCTTTTTCCGTCATCCCGATGGTGTCCAATCCGTGAAAACCTGCGTCGCGAAGAATACCTGGCGCAACTGAAAGCCTCCGGCCCGATGGGCAACAAGCTGGCCGACCTGATGGGCCGCCAGCATCCGGGCCGGTCCTTCGGCGCCTCGATCCCGGCTGCGGATAAAGGCATCACGCCGGAATTCGTGCGCGATGAAATCGCCCGCGGTCGCGCCATCATTCCCGCCAACATCAATCATCCGGAAGTCGAGCCGATGATCATCGGTCGCAACTTCCTGGTGAAGATCAACGCCATCCTCAGGCGCATCGTCATGAATGTCTTGCGCAACGACACCAGCACCAAAGCGGGACTTAAAAACAGACGGCCTAGAGCCTGTGCAGATGATGCCTATCGCGCTCTGCTATTGGGTTTCGGGGCGTAAATTGCTTCGTGCGATTGCCCTGTAGCTACATCGCATCAGCTTGGCCTTTCAGAGTTTTCTCATTTCCACGGCACCGTGTTGTCCTTAAACTTCTCTCCCAATGGCCGTCCGTCATCCCTTTTCGATTTCAGAGTACATCATGAACAAACGTCGTTTTTTTTATGCACACGCATCGATCTTTGCCTTGTTCATGCCTGTCGCCGGCTTTGCCGCTGACGGTACGATCAATTTCACGGGCGACTTCATTCCGACGACCTGCTCGGTCTCCACCAAAGATGTGTCCGCATCATTCGGCACGCGACTGCCCCTGAACACATTCGGCGCGGCCGGTACCGTCTCGGGCTGGGGACCGGATTTCACTATCAGCCTTGACTGCGCCGGTTCCAGCAGCAGCGTCTATATGGTCTTGTCGGATGCGACGACTTCCGGCAACAGAACATCGACGCTGACGCTGACTTCCACCTCAACCGCCTCGGGGATGGGTATCGAAATCTGGAAAAGCAACAGCGGTACTCAATACAGTTTCGGCCCCGATTCCGCAGCCGCGAATACGACCAATCAATTTCTGGCGTATACCGCCAATGGCAACGCATCCCAGAAAGTCAACCTGGTCTTTTCCTGGCGATATGTCAGGACCAGCGCCGTGCTCAGGGCGGGCAGCGCCAACGGCAAGGCGACGTTTACCATGTCATATCAATAGAGCGACGGATAAAGGTGTCAGCAGCGGATGCACAAGCTCTTGAGATGCGTTCGGGGACCGACGAATACGCCGACGACGGCGCGAACCTCTTTCAAGGCGTCGCCAGGTGCGGCAACAACGATCTGTACACGGAGTCCGGCCGTCGCGATGCCATTGCCCCAGCTATCTCAGAACCAATATTCGGAGCGCTTTCGGCGCTTGCAGTTAGTTGTCAATTTAAGTTGAGGCAAGCTTCAACTATCGGAAAGTAAATCATGGACGAGAAACAAGGAAAGCCAATCCCTTTGCGCTGGTTGGGACAAGTCATTTTGCTGTTGATGATGGGGTTATGGGCGCCGTGGGCGATGAGTGATGGCCCCAATGGTTCTATACTTACGCTGACATTTCCGCCGATTAATGTCCAGAGCCGCGTACCGCAATTTGGGTCGATTACAAACTGGGTACAATCCCCCGGCCTGCTCATCATCAAGAGCATGCCGGACTTTCCGGCTATCCTGAGGCTCAGAGCCGGGGGGCGTCCGGTATGGGTTGAGAAAGTGGATGGTGTTGGTGAGTCTTACAATATTTTTGGTACGTCGATACCTGGGGTAGGGGTCATCGCGCGCTTTGTGACAACCGACGGTGCGGTGACAGACATGTACACTGACGGTAGAGGCAGCATTACGGGCAAGCCTGACGTTTCTGTCTATTTGCAGGCCCGTCTCGTGAAAGTGGGCGCAATCACCGGAAGCGTCGGATTTTCCAGCGAGCGTCTCAACGATGGCCGGATGGAGTGGACGACCTTACGCTCTGGTAACCAGGCGAGGACTCTCTTGAATTATTTTTCCAGTGGTGCTATCACTACCATTTCTACCACCTGCAGCATCAGCGCGCCTGCGGTGACGATGAGTAAAGTGAGCATCAAGCGCTTGTCTGCCGCCGGCATGACGGGCGACGATACGCCGATCACCATTCGCCTCAGCAATTGCACCGAGGGGGCGGGCGGGACCGCAACCAGCGGCCGCAATGTCAGCGTCTATTTCGACGGCCCGATGGTGGACCTCGTGACCGGTCGCCTCAAACTTGATGACACCGGCCGCAATGCGCAAATCGAGCTGCGCAACGATAATGCATCCAAGACAGTGGTTAGCCTTGGCGCCGCCGGTACACAGAACGCTGACATCTCCCAGATCAATGGGGGCAACGCCACCTTGAAATATCTCGCGCGTTACTACGCCACCGGCGCGACGACCGTGGGGCCGGCCAATTCGCGGGTCAGCTTCACTGTGGTCTATCCTTGAATTTTCCTTGAATTTCACTGCGATCGCCCAGACAGGCCGCTCCCTCCGGGTTCTTCGCGGAAAGGGCGCGGTCCGCGTTGCACCGCGACGCGTCATGCGCCTTGCCGGTGCCCTGTCAGCGAAGCACGTATCTCACCTCCATTGATGAAATAAGTGCTAGGGCCGGTTAACAACCAATAACATGTGTCTACATTCGGTATTTGAATAACCGAGTGGCGAAGATGAAAGAAGGCAGGAAATGACTGCGCAATGAGCAATGGAAGAAATTGTCGCGGTTGTTACCAGGTAAGCCGGGTGATCCTGAGGCGACAGCGCAAGATAATCGATTGTTTTTAGAGGCAGTGCTCTGGATTGTACGCACAGGATCTCCGTGGCGAGACCTGCCTGGTGAATTGGGTAATTGGCACACGACATACACCCGATGCAAGCGTTGGGGTGAGTCTGGTGTATGGCAACGCTTGATTGAAGCCGTCAGTGGCGAGCGCGATTTGGAAATGCTGATGATCGACAGCACGGCAGTGCGTGCCCACCCACATGCCGCTGGTGCCCCAAAAAAGAAGATCGTCAAGCGATAGATCGCTCGCGTGGTGGATGGACAAGTAAGATTCACGCGGTTGTCGATGCGCTCGGTAATCCGGTGCGCTGGCTGTTGACGGGGGGTGAGGTGGCCGATATTACGCAAGCCAAAGCGCTGCTGGAAGGCTTTAGAACTGACGCGGTACTGGCCGACAAGGGCTACGATACCAACGATTTGATCGATAGCATTCAAGCCAGCGGTGCGAGGGCAGTCATTCCACCAAAGCGCAATCGGGTAGTTCAGCGTAGTTATGATCGTCATTTGTACAAAGACCGTAATGTGGTCGGACGTTTTTTTAATCGAATCAAGTAATTTCGTCGCATCGCAACACGTTATGAAAAACTGGCGCGTAATGACCTGTCTTTTATTAACCTGGTTTGCACTTACCTCTGGATCGCGTGATTGTTAACGGGACCTAGTCAACAGGGGCAAAAAAACGCCGAAGGCGGGCAGCGGATTTCGTCATCCCGATGGTGTACAATTCGACACACGACGTTCGCCACTGAACGAAGTAAATGCTAGGGGTCCTGAATGCCGGCGCAAGCTGCAACGGCAAACGGGTGAGAAATACCCTTGAACCTGATCTGGGTAATGCCAGCGAAGGGAAGCGCCGGAACTACCGTATTGCACGCATCCTCTGCACGCAACAGGTCTTTTTCCGTATCCTCCTTTGCTGGCTCCAAGCCAACCGCAAAGGAGCCAAAATGAACGCCAATCCGAAATTCCTCTCCGCTACCGCCACGGTAGACGAAGCGGCTGTCCAGCCGTTACCGAATTCCCGCAAGATCTACGTCACCGGTTCGCGTCCCGATATCCGCGTGCCGATGCGCGAGATCAGCCAGTCCGATACGCCGGCGATGTTCGGCTCGGAAAAAAATCCGCCGATCTATGTCTATGACACCTCCGGTCCTTACACCGATCCGGACGCCAAGATCGACATCCGCAACGGCCTGGAGACGCCGCGTCTGCCGTGGATCCTGGAGCGTAACGACACCGAGGAACTGGACGGTCCGAGTTCCGAATACGGCCAGCAGCGCCTGAACGATCCGGCCCTGGCCGAACTGCGCTTCAATCTGCATCGCAAGCCGCGCCGCGCCAAAGCCGGCGGCAACGTCTCCCAAATGCACTATGCGCGCAAGGGCATCATCACGCCGGAAATGGAATTCATCGCCATCCGCGAAAACCTGCGTCGCGAAGAATACCTGGCGCAACTGAAAGCCTCCGGCCCGATGGGCAACAAGCTGGCCGACCTGATGGGCCGCCAGCATCCGGGTCAGTCCTTCGGCGCCTCGATCCCGGCCACCATCACGCCGGAATTCGTGCGCGATGAAATCGCCCGCGGTCGCGCCATCATTCCCGCCAACATCAATCATCCGGAAGTCGAGCCGATGATCATCGGTCGCAACTTCCTGGTGAAGATCAACGCCAACATCGGCAATTCGGCAGTGACGTCGTCCATCGGCGAAGAAGTCGAAAAGATGACCTGGGCGATCCGCTGGGGCGGCGACAACGTCATGGATTTGTCGACCGGCAAGAACATCCACGAAACACGCGAGTGGATCATCCGCAATTCGCCGGTGCCGATCGGCACCGTGCCGATTTACCAGGCGCTGGAAAAGGTCAACGGCAAGGCCGAAGACCTGACCTGGGAAATCTTCCGCGACACCTTGATCGAACAAGCCGAGCAAGGCGTCGACTACTTCACGATCCATGCCGGCGTGCGCTTGCAATACGTGCCGCTGACTGCCAAGCGCATGACGGGCATCGTCTCGCGTGGCGGCTCCATCATGGCCAAGTGGTGCCTGGCGCATCACAAGGAATCCTTCCTGTACGAGCACTTCGAAGATATCTGCGACATCATGAAGGCTTATGACGTCAGCTTCAGCCTGGGCGACGGTTTGCGTCCGGGCTCGATCTACGACGCCAACGACGAAGCGCAACTGGGCGAGTTGAAGACCCTGGGCGAACTGACCCAGATCGCCTGGAAGCACGACGTGCAAGTCATGATCGAAGGTCCCGGCCACGTGCCGATGCACCTGATCAAGGAAAACATGGACCTGCAACTGGAGCAGTGCCACGAAGCGCCGTTCTACACGCTGGGACCCTTGACCACCGACATCGCGCCGGGTTACGACCACATCACTTCCGGCATCGGCGCCGCGCAGATCGGCTGGTACGGCACAGCGATGCTGTGCTACGTCACACCGAAGGAACATCTGGGCTTGCCCAACAAGGTGGACGTCAAGGACGGCATCATCACCTACAAGATTGCCGCGCACGCCGCCGACCTGGCCAAGGGCCATCCCGGCTCACAGATCCGCGACAACGCCTTGTCGAAAGCGCGTTTCGAATTCCGCTGGGAAGACCAGTTCAACATTGGCCTTGATCCGGACAAGGCGCGCGAATTCCATGATGAAACCCTGCCCAAGGACTCGGCGAAGGTGGCGCATTTCTGCTCCATGTGCGGACCGCATTTCTGCTCGATGAAGATCACCCAGGAAGTGCGCGATTACGCCGCCAAGGAAGGCATTTCGGAAATCGCTGCGCTGAAGCAGGGCATGGAAGTGAAGTCGGTGGAGTTCGTGAAGATGGGCGCCGAGATTTATTCCAAGACCTGATTGTTGCGGTGAATGCGATGCAGATTGAATTGAATGGCAAGCCGCATGTCATCCCCGACGGTTCGGATCTGGCGCAGCTGATTGCTGCGCTGGAGCTGACCGGGAAGGCGGTGGCGGTGGCGCTGAATCGGCAGGTGGTGCCGGCGCAGTTGTGGGCGGGGCGCTTGCTGGTTGAGGCGGATCGGGTGGATGTGGTGAGGGCGATTGGCGGGGGGTGATTTTTGCTCTTTGTCGTCTTGACTTGCGACGCTGTGTGTTTTGTTCCGACTTGGTTTTTGTGTCGCTGAGGTTGTTTTTCTTCGATCAACGCTGCCGGGGGTAGCCCGGCGGCTACTCACTTTTCTTGTCTCGCCAAGAAAAGTAAGCAAAAGAAGGCGACCGCGATTCGCAGCCCCGCTTTGCGGGGTTCCCGTTGATGCCACGCACAAATCGGGAAGGGAAACAAACTCGCTTCGCTCAGACAAGTTTCCCTTCTTTTCCGATTTGTGCGCGTCACCAACTGCAGCTCATAAGCGGAACTTCTTTTTCGGCTCGCTTCGCATTGCCTTGTTTGCTCGCCTTCGGCATCGCGCCGGGTGATTTTTAGTCGTTTGCTCTTTGCAAACGCTTGAAAGGAATTGACATGAACATGAACGATACGCCCGCGCTGACTGCAGACGCGGGTTTGACAATTGCAGGAAAAACTTACAACTCGCGCCTGCTGGTCGGCAGCGGCAAGTACAAGGATCTCGATGAAACGCGTCTGGCCACCGAGGCCAGTGGCGCCGACATTATCACCGTGGCGATCCGTCGTGTGAATATCGGCCAGGATCCGAATGCGCCCAGCCTGCTCGATGCGGTGCCGCCGTCGCGTTACACCATCCTGCCCAATACCGCGGGCTGCTACAACGCCGCAGATGCGGTCTACACCTTGCAGCTGGCGCGTGAGTTGCTGGGCGGCCACAAGCTGGTCAAGCTCGAGGTGCTGGGCGATGAAAAGACCTTGTTCCCGAATATGCCGGAGACGTTGAAAGCCGCCGAGACGCTGGTCAAGGATGGTTTTGACGTGATGGTGTATTGCAGCGATGATCCCATCCAGGCGCGCATGCTGGAAGAGATCGGTGTCGTCGCGGTGATGCCGCTGGCTTCGCTGATCGGCTCCGGCATGGGCATCCTGAATCCATGGAATCTGTCGCTGATCATCGAACAGTCGAAGATCCCGGTGCTGGTCGATGCAGGCGTCGGCACCGCATCGGATGCGGCGATTGCGATGGAGCTCGGTTGCGACGGCGTGTTGATGAATACCGCGATTGCCGGCGCGCGCGATCCGATACGCATGGCGCGGGCGATGAAGCTGGCGGTGGAAGCCGGACGCGAGGCTTTCCTGGCCGGACGTATTGCCAAGCGCTTCGCCGCCTCGCCATCGTCGCCGATGGCCGGGCGGGTGGCGTGATCCGGCGATGAGTGCGTATCGCGCAACGCCGCCCTGCGTGCTGGTGTTTTCCGGCTCTGACCCCAGCGGCGGGGCTGGCATGCAGGCAGATATTCCGGCCATCAGCGCGCTCGGTTGCCATCCGCTGTCGGTGCCGACCGCGTTGACGGTGCAGGACAACGTCAGTGTGTTCGCCGTGCATGCGCTCGATGCGGAGTTGATCCGCCATCAGGCCCAGGTGCTGATCGATCGGTTCGAGATCAAGGCCGTCAAGCTAGGTATCGCCGGCAACCGCCGTAATGCCGAGACGATCGCGGATGTGATTCTGCAATTGCGCGCGCGCCAGCCGGACTTGCCGGTGGTGTTCGATCCGGTGCTGGCCAACGGCAAGGGCGATCAATTGTCGACCGACGACGCGGCGCTGGCGATCGAGTCGCTGTATGCGGTCGCCACCATCATCACGCCCAATCTCAACGAAGCCCATCGTCTGTGCGGCAGCGGGCACACGGCTGAGCAACAGGCCGCCATGCTGATGCAGCGCGGTTGCGAGCATGTGCTGCTCAAGGGCGGCCATGGTCCGCAGCAGGAAGATGTGGTCAATCGCTGGTTCGGCCCTGGCGGCGCGTTCGCCTCGTGGAGCTGGCCGCGTTTGCCGGATGAATTCCATGGCAGCGGTTGCACGTTGGCGGCGGCCTTGTCGGCACAGCTGGCGCAGGGACTGGCCATGCACGCGGCGATCGACGCCGCGCAGCGCTATTGCCAGCATGCGCTGGAAACTTCTTACGCGATTGCGCCGGGTCAGCGCATCCCCAATCGCGTGCCCTTATTTGCAGGAGAGCGGAAATGAGTGAAGCAAAACAGTGGTCCTTGCGCGGTCTGTACATCGTGACGCCGGACTGGGACGACACGGAAAGACTGGTGACCGCCACCGAGCAAGCCATCCAGGGCGGCGCGGCGCTGGTGCAATACCGCCACAAGACCGCCGGCGCAGCGCAGCGCAAGGAGCAGGCGCGCGCGCTGCTGCAAGTCTGCCGTCGCCACAACACGCCGTTCATCATCAACGACTACGTCGACCTGTGCATTGAGCTCGACGCCGAAGGCATCCACGTCGGCGGCACTGATGCGTCAGTGGCGGAAGTGCGCGCACAGGTCGGCAAGGACAAGATCGTCGGCGCCTCATGCTACGGCACCTTGCAACTGGCGCGTGACGCCTACGCCGCCGGGGCGACGTACGTGGCCTTCGGCGGCTTCTACCCCTCGCGCGTGAAGAAGTACGAATTCAAGACCGCGCCGGAAATCGTCGCCGAGTCGAAAAAGGAAATCCCGCTGCCGGTGGTCGTCATCGGCGGCATGACGCAAGAGAATTGTCTGCCGCTGATTGCACAGGGAACCGACATGGTGGCGGCGATCAGTAGCGTCTATATGACCGATGATCCTCAAGCGGCGGCAGGCGAATTCATGCAACTGATGCGTTAGCAATCCATCGCTTCACCGACGCATTGCATGCGATGGTGAAAAGACAAGCGACGGCCGATCCGGAGAAAAGTGGTTAAATACCCATCTCCGTTGCCGCCGCCAGCCAAAAGCCCAGCCCATGTCCTCTCTGCCCGATCTGTCCTCCGACCGTGTCCACTTTGATTTGACCACGCTGCGCCTGTTCGAGGCGACGGCGGAACTGGGCGCCGTCACCAAGGCGGCCGAGCGTATTCATCTGGCGCCGGCGGCGGCTTCGCGGCGCATCCAGGAATTCGAAGCGCAATTCGGTATCACCTTGTTTGACCGCTTGCCGCACGGCATGGCGCTGACCGACGCCGGGCGTACCTTGCTGGCGCATGTGCGCAGCATGATTCATGCCGTGGCGCGCATGCAGGATGATGCCAACGCCTTCCGCCAGGGCAACATGGGCGTGGTGCGCGTCGCGGCGTGTACCTCAGTGGTGCTGCAGTTTCTCGCCAAAGATATCCGGCATTGCAACGCGCTCTATCCCGGCATCAAGATCGATCTGATCGAACTCAACAGTCAGGGCGTGCTGGAGACCGTCACGCGCGGCGTGGCCGATATCGGGATCTATGAAAGCACGCTGGGCGGTTCCGACTTGCCGACGACGCCGTATCGCGAAGACCGGCTGGTGCTGGTGACGCCGCGCACGCATCCACTGGCGCAGTACGAGAGCGTCACACTGGACGATATCCTGCCGCACAATGTGATCGGCCTGTCCGAAGGCGCGGCCATCTCGCTGATGCTGGGACGGCTGGCGAGCGAGAGCAATCGCATGCTGCACATGCGCATCATGGTGCGCAGCTTCCACAGCATGGCAGCGATGATCGGCGAGGAAATCGGCATCGGCCTGATGCCGACCGCTGTTGCCGAATTGCTGGCCGGCGGCGAACAGTTCCGTTCGATTCCCGTCAACGGTGGCTGGGCCACACGCCGTTTCGTCCTCTGTCATCAGCCCGGGACGGCCATGTCTTCCGCCGCAACATCCTTGGTGGAGGTGCTTTCCGGGGCGGTTTCGCAAAACGCGAATCCTGCTTCGCCGAAATAGCGATGGAAGCCTGCCGGGTCGCGCCCTTATAGTCTGTGCAACGTCTGCCATGCCGTCTCTGTTGAGCGTGCCGCAGACCAACGATCAGATCACACAGGAGCCGACATGTCCGCTGCATCACAATCATCCTTGCAATCATCCCTCAAGAAACCTCGCATCGCCTTGACCATCGGCGACCCGGCCGGCATCGGCCCTGAACTTGTTGTGCAACTGCTGGCGTTGCCCGCTATCGGCAAGCGCGCGCAGGTCACGCTCATCGGCAATCGCGGCGCCATCGAACGCGCTGCGAAAGCCGTCAACGCACCGGTTCCACAAGCCTCCGACTGGCTGACGATTCAGGATTGGGAAAGCGACAGCCGTGAATACACGCCCAGCGTAGCGAGTGTCGACAACGGCCATTTCATCCTCGATTCGCTCAGGCTCGGCACCAAGCTGGTCACCGATGGCAAGGCCGACGCTTTGTGTTTTGCGCCACTCAACAAAGGCGCCATGCGCCTGGGCGGCATGCATGAAGAAGATGAGATGCGCTGGTTCGCCAAGCTGCTCAACTACGACGGCCCGTGCGGCGAATTGAATATCCTCGACGAGCTGTGGACCGGCCGGGTGACTTCGCACATGCCCTTGAAAGACGTGTCGTCAGTACTGACCGCAGCAGGCGTGGCGCAGGCGATCGGCATGCTGACCGACGCCTTCCGCGCCGCCGGCAAGCCAGAGCCGCGCATCGGCGTATGCGGCTTCAATCCGCACAACGGCGATAACGGCAACTACGGCCGCGAAGAGATCGACGTCATCGCGCCGGGCATCGCCCTGGCGGCGTCGAGAGGCTATCCGTCGACCGGTCCGTTCCCGGCCGACACGATTTTCTTGCGCGCCAAGAACGGTCAGCTGGACGGCATCGTCAGCATGTACCACGACCAGGGGCAGATCGCGACCAAGCTGCTGGGCTTCGATGTCGGCGTGACGGTGGAGGGCGGCTTGCCGATACCCATCACTACGCCGGCGCACGGCACCGCCTACGATATCGTCGGCAAAGGCATCGCCAAGATCACAGCGATGGAAAACGCCTTCGAGCTGGCTTGTCGCATGGGAGAAAGCCGACGCAGGAACTGAAGCAACCAACATAAAGTTTGCAGCGCCGGGCATTGAACTTCGGCGCTGCCAGCATCATCCGATGTCACTATAACGAGCGCCTGCAAGGCGCCGCACCATCCGCGAGGAGACTATGCAAGCCATTTCCGCTTCGGCATCCGGGCGTGCCACCCACGTCCAGAAGTACATGCTCGCCATTTTTTGCGCGATGTCCTTCATCCTGTATCTCGACCGCGTCAATCTCGCCGCTGCCGCCGGCCCCATCAAGGACGAGCTGGGCTTGTCCAACACCACGCTGGGCCTGGCGTTCTCGGCCTTCGGCTACACCTATGCGATCTTCCAGATCATCGGCGGCTGGTTTGCCGACCGGCTCGGCGCCAAGAAGACGCTGATCGTCTGCGGTTCGATCTGGGTGGTGGCGACGATTGCCACCGGCTTCATCAGCGGCCTGGTGTCGCTGATCCTTGCGCGACTCTTGCTCGGCATCGGCGAAGGTGCAGCCTTGCCGGCGCAGGCGCGCGCGATCGCCAACTGGTTCCAGCGCAAGGACCGCGGCTTCGTGCAAGGCATCACGCATTCGTTCTCGCGCCTGGGCAACGCCGTGGCGCCGCCGATTGTGGCGCTGCTGATCGTGCTGCATTCCTGGCGCGCCGCCTTCGTGATCGTGGGCGCCTTGACGGCCCTGTGGATCATCGCCTGGGCGGTGTACTACAAAGACAATCCGCGTGAACACAAGGCGATCAATGAAGCCGAACTGGCGCGTCTGCCGGAACACGTCAAGGTCACCGCCAATGGCGGCGAGACGCCATGGAAAAAAATCCTGCGTCGCATGTCGCCGACCATCTTCGTGTATTTCTGCCAGGTCTGGACCAATACGCTGTTCTTCAGCTGGGTGCCGATCTTCTTCATGAACGCCTACCATCTGGACATCAAGAAGTCGGCGATCTTCGCCTCGGGCGTGTTCTTCGCCGGCGTGGTCGGCGACGTCACCGGCGGCCTGATCAGCGACAAGGTGTTGAAGCGCACCGGCAGCCTGCCGTTGGCGCGTCAGGGCGTGATCGCGTTCAGCCTGCTGGGCACGCTGTGCTTCCTGGTGCCGGTGATGCTGAGCCACGACGTCAACACGGTGGCTTGGTGCCTGTCGGGCGCATTCTTCATGCTGGAACTGACCATAGGACCAATCTGGGCCGTGCCGATGGACGTTGCCCCGGAATACACCGGCACCGCCAGCGGCATGCTCAATACCGGCGCAGCCCTGGCGACGATCATTTCACCGGTGGTGTTCGGCACCGTGATCGATCTGACCGGCAACTGGAATTTGCCGTTCGTCGGCTCGGCCGTGTTCCTGCTGATCGGTGCGGTAATGACGCTGAAAATGCGGCCCGATCGCGATCTCCATTTCTTCGAGCATGTGCATGGAGGTCGCAAGCTGCCGGCCTGATACGAAGTCTGGGAATAAAAAATGCCGGCGCGATGCCGGCATTTTTTATTGTTCATCAGCAGGTTTATGGCTGGATGGCCGGGCCAACGTACGGTGTGTGGACAACATAAATACGGACGGGAGGATTGCCAGGCACCATTTTTTCCGGCACTTCGCGGGAATAAGTGAATTCCGCCGCTGTCAATTTTTCCAGCCGTCTCGGGAGGACCCTGACGGCGCCTGTGTCAGGCACCAAGACATGTTCTTTTTGATCACCAGTCACGAAGAAATAACCGCCGCCGCCGGTTTTCAATTTCGAAGCGCGGGTGATCGGATCGAAGAACTCGTAACGATTGCGATCGGTATCCCATTGCGATAAGCCGACCACGCCCATGTAGTCGGCTTTTACGTCTTTCTCTGGCGCTCCCTCAACGTAGACTTTGGTGGTGAGCCATACGGTAGAGGACAAGACTTTGAGGTCGAGGGGTATTGCCGGCGGTTGCGCCTGAGTCATGCCAGAAGCGAGTAGTGCGATGATAAAGGACAAACTCGCGACGAAGGTCGTCGTCAATCGGAGGGGGGTCATGTTTCCGGGAATGAAGTGAATGGGAGGCGGTTAGACATTGCCATCGCCAGGTATGTTCATCCTGATGGAGGGAGACAGAATTTTTGCAGATAGATGAGGTGAGCTGTTGTGGCGACATCGCCGGACGCCGGCATGCGGGCGTCCGGGCGTTGGACGATCAGCCTTCCAGCAAGCTGCGCAGCATCCACGCATTCTTTTCATGCAATTGCATGCGTTGTGTCAGCAAGTCGGCGGTCGGCTCGTCGGCAGCGGCATCGACTGCCGGGAACATCGAGCGCGCAGTGCGGGTGACGGCTTCCTGGCCGGCCACCAGTTGACGGATCATTTCGTCGGCGGCAGGCACGCCGTCGGCTTCAGGGATCGACGACAGCTTGGCGAAGTCCTTGTACGAACCCGGCGCCGGATAGCCCAGCGCGCGGATGCGTTCGGCGATCAGGTCGACCGCCAACGCCAGTTCGTTGTACTGACCTTCGAACATCAGGTGCAGCGTGTTGAACATCGGACCGGTGACGTTCCAGTGGAAATTGTGGGTCTTCAGATAGAGCGTGTACGTGTCGGCCAGCAGTTTGCTGAGGCCATCCGCAATCTTCTTGCGGTCTTTGTCGTTGATGCCGATATTGATCGCGGCGACGTTCTTTTTTGCCATTGTTTCGCTCCTTGAGGTGATGGAATGCAACAGTGCGATTTTATGCCAAAACCGCAAGCCCATAAATAAGACATAGGGATAATAGTCACCATCACAAGGGTTTATATTCGATTATTTCTGCGCCAGCTGTGCCCGTCGATACAGCGACAGCGTCAAGGCTACCGCACACAGTGCGCCGATGGCGGCGAACAAAAACACTTCTTCATAGCCAAACTGGCCAACGATCAACCCGGCCAGCGGGCCGGTGATGCCCAGCGCCAGATCCAGGAACACCGAATACGCGCCGAGCGCCGCGCCGCGATTGGGCGCCGGCACCAGGCCGACGGCTTCCACGCCCAGCGATGGGAACACCAGCGCAAAGCCGAAGCCGGCCAGCGCCGCACCGAGCATGGCGACTTCAGCCGAACCGGCCAACCACAGGACGGTCAGGCCGATGGCCTCGACGATGAAGGAGGCGATCGCCACGTGGAAACCGCCGAAGCGGTTGATCGCATTGGCGAACAGCAGTCGCGAGCCGATGAAGAAGCCGCCGAACAGCGTCAGCGAAAACGCCGCGTTGGACCATTGATGGCTGGCGTAATACAGCGTGATGAAAGTGGCGATGGCGCCGAAGCCGATGGTGCCCAGCGCCAGGCCGATGCCGTAAGGCAGCACGCGATTGAGCACCAGGCGGAAAGCCAGCCGCTCGCCGCGCACCACCGGCACCGCCGGCCGCGGACGCGCCACCAGATAACCGATCAGCGGCAAGGCCAGCGCCACGAACCCGATCGAGGAAAAACCGGCCACGTGTTCCAGCGCCACGCCCAGCGGTGCGCCGATGGCCAGCGCGCCATAGGTGGCGATGCCGTTCCATGAAATCATGCGTGCGGTATGGGCGGCGCCGATGCGGCCTATGCCCCAGATGATGGCGCCGGTGCCGACCAGGCTTTCGCCGATGCCGAGGCAGAAGCGGCTGATCAGGATCATGGTGAGGCTCAGCCACGGCAGCTCGGCCGACCAGGCGGCGAGGATCAGGAAAGCACCGCTGGCGATGCAGGCCAGCATGCCGCGCATGACGGTTTTCTTGGGGCCAATGGTGTCGACCATGCGCCCGGCCTGGGCGCGTGTGATGAAGGTGGACAGGTATTGCACGCTGATCGACAGGCCGGCGATGAAGGAGCTGTAACCCAGGTCCAGATGCACATAGCCCGGCAAGACCGCGAGCGGAATGCCGATGGTCATGTAGGCAAGAAAGGTGAACAGCACGGTCGACAGGATCTGGACGATGACGGCAGACTGCGCCGGGGTGCTGACGGGCGTACCTTCAGCGGCAGCAGCGGGGGTAGGGCGTAAAGCTTCTTCGGACATGATAGGGAGAAAGAGAGGGGCAGGCGGCGTGAATGCCATGTTGCAGTGCAGAATTTTACTCTTGTTGCCGCAAACCTGCTGGCGGCGCGGGATTTCACCCGATCAGGCGTTTTGGCCTGTGCAAGAATCCGGCGTGACGGCGCGCTGAGCATGGCGCAGCCACGTATAATCGCAGGATGCAAAATCTTCTCCACAATCTCAATGCCGAGCAGCTCGCGGCTGTCACTCTCCCAGCACAATCCGCATTGATTCTGGCCGGCGCCGGATCCGGCAAGACGCGCGTGCTGACGACCCGCATTGCATGGCTGATCCAGACCGGGCAAGTGTCGCCGTCGGGCATCCTGGCGGTGACCTTCACCAACAAGGCCGCCAAGGAAATGCTCACGCGGCTGTCGGCAATGATGCCGATCAACACGCGCGGCATGTGGATCGGTACTTTCCACGGCTTGTGCAACCGCCTGCTGCGCGCGCATCACCGCGACGCCGCCTTGCCGCAGACCTTCCAGATCCTCGATTCACAGGATCAGTTGTCGGCCATCAAGCGCCTGCTCAAGCAAATGAATGTGGACGACGAGAAGTATCCGCCGCGCAATCTGATGTACTTCATCAACGGCGCCAAGGACCAAGGCCTGCGCGCCAAGGACGTCGACGCGCACGACGACTACAATCGCAAGTTCGTCGAACTCTACGATCTGTACGATCAGCAGTGCCAGCGCGAAGGTGTGGTCGATTTTGCCGAACTGCTGCTGCGCACCTATGAACTGCTGGAGCGCAACCAGCCGCTGCGCGAACACTACCAGCGCCGTTTCCGCCATGTGCTGGTGGACGAGTTCCAGGACACCAACGATTTGCAGTACAAATGGCTCAAGCTGATGTCGGGCCAGGGCCAGGTCGATAGCGGCGCGGTGTTTGCGGTAGGCGACGACGACCAGAGCATCTACGCATTCCGCGGCGCCAACGTCGGCAACATGACGGCCTTCGAGCGCGAGTTCCGGGTGCAGAATCTGATCAAGCTGGAGCAAAACTATCGCTCGCACGGCCACATCCTCGACACCGCCAACATCCTGATCGCCAACAACAGCAAGCGCCTCGGCAAGAACTTGCGCACCGACGCCGGTCACGGCGAGCAAGTGCGCGTGTTTGAGTCCAGCAGCGATTTGCAAGAAGCGCAATGGATCATCGAGCAGGTCAAGAACCTGATCGCCGAAGGCTGGTCGCGCAGCGAGATCGCGCTGCTGTATCGCTCCAACGCACAATCGCGCGTGCTCGAACATGCCCTGTTCTCGTCGGCGATTCCCTATCGTGTGTACGGCGGCCAGCGCTTCTTCGAGCGCGCCGAAGTCAAACACGCAATTGCCTATTTGCAGTTGATGGACAACCTGCACAACGATTCGTCTTTCTTGCGGGTGGTCAACTTCCCGACACGCGGCATCGGCGCCAAGGCGCTGGAGCAATTGCAGGACGCCGCACGCCAGTACAACTGTTCGCTGTACGCGGCGGTGCCTTACGTCGCCGGCAAGGCCGGTTCTTCACTCAATGGCTTCATCAAGCTGATCGAAGGCGCGCGCTTTGAAACGCAAAACCTGCCGCTGCAGGAAATGGTGCAAGTGGTGCTCGACGCCAGCGGCCTGTTGACGCACTACCGGAACGAAAAAGAAGGCGCCGACCGCATCGAGAATTTGGAGCAACTGGTCAGTGCCGCGACCTTGTTCGTCTCGGAAGAAGGCTACGGCCTCGACACCCCGGCCTTCCTCGGCCCGCAGGCGCAGGCGATGGCCGGCATGTCGATTACGACGGCCGACGGTGTTGAAATTATTGACGCCGATGCATCGCTGGCAGCGCTCATGTCGCCGTTGTCGGCTTTTCTCTCGCATGCGTCGCTGGAAGCCGGCGACAACCAGGCGCAAGCCGGCCAGGATGCGCTGCAACTGATGACGGTGCACTCGGCCAAGGGTTTGGAGTTCGACGCGGTGTTCATCACCGGCCTGGAAGAAGGCTTGTTCCCGCACGAGAACAGCGCCAAGGAAGAGGGCGGCGTGGAAGAAGAACGGCGCCTGATGTACGTCGCCATCACGCGTGCGCGCAAGCGTCTGTACATGAGCTTTTCGCAGACCCGCATGTTGCACGGCCAGACGCGCTACAACATGCGTTCACGCTTCTTCGATGAATTGCCTGACGAAGCCATCAAGTGGCTGTCGCCCAAGGTGCAGCAACAGCAGAACTGGTTTGCGCGTCCCAAGTCGGCCTGGGACGATGCGCCGGAGTCCGGCAACAACAAGATTGCGCAGAATTTCAACCGCCCCGATTCGGGCTGGCGCATCGGCCAGAATGTGGCGCATGCCAAGTTTGGCGAGGGTGTGATTGTCAATATTGAGGGCGGCGGCGGGAGTACGCGGGCGCATATCAATTTCGGGAAGTTCGGGATGAAGTTGTTGGATTTGAGTGTGGCTAAGCTGGATAAAGTCGGGTGAGGTTGTTCCGACTGATCATCACGTCTATCTGAATCTTTTCTTTCTTCGGACGACCGGCCGGGGGCGGCCCGGCAGCCGCTTACTTTTCTTGCTTCGCCAAGAAAAGTAAGCAAAAGAAGGCGACCGCAAGTTCGCAGCTCCTTCGGGGTTCCCGGCGTCGTCGAGCACAAATCGGGAGGGGAAACAAACTCGCTGCGCTCAGACAAGTTTCCCCTCTTTATCCGATTTATACTCGCCGCCACCGGCTACTCGCAAGCGGGAATTCCAGACGGGCTCGCTGCGCCTCGCTAGGGTAGGGCGGTGGAACGACGGTCGTCGTTCTTCGCAACCGCTGCAACAACGACGTAACTGGTCACGACCAAAGGTGAGAATTACGAAGCCGAAGGCGAGTGCCCCCAGGCGATGCGAAGCGAGCCAGTCTGGAATTTCCGCTTGGAGCCAGCCGATGATGCGATGCGAAAAATGGAAAAAGAAGGGAAACTTGTCTGAGCGCAGCGAGTTTGTTTCCCTTCCCATTTTTTGCTTCGCAGCACCGGGAAGTCCGAAGGACCTGGATCCCGCGGTCGCCTTTCTTTGCTTACTTTCTTTGGCGAGACAAAGAAAGTGAGTAGCTGCCGGGCTACCCCCGGCGAAGGGTTGATCGAAGAAAGAAAAAACGAAGCTATTTAAAAACGGCAAGTCGGAACAAAACAAAAAAAGCCATCGCTCAGCGATTAACCATCTCCTGCACCTCATCCCAAGTCGCCGCATAAGCCCCCGCCCGCGCCGCCGACAACGCGGCAGCAGCAGCAGCACACTGCAAATGCCGACCAACCGGCGCATCCGCCTGCCGCAAGATGCTGGCAATCCAGCCTCCCATCGACGCATCGCCACAACCAACGGTATCAATCACCTCAACCCGATAAGCCGGCTGTTCGATCACGCTCTCCCCCTTGATCCACGACAGTCCATCCGCCCCGCGCGTGAACAAAATCTCGGCTTGCGGCGCCAGCGCCTTCAAGGTCGCCATTGGCTGCGCATCGCCGGGGAACAGTTTTTCCAGATCCTCATCCGACACCTTCACATAATGCGACAGCGCCAGCAGCTTGCGCATCAACACGTGGTAGTCCGGCTGGTCCATCAGTTTGCGCCAGTTGGGATCGAAGGCGATGTGTTTGCCGCGCTGCGCGCCTTCGGTGGCGATTGCCAGCAAACGCGAAGCCAGCGGTTCGCGGGTCAGGCTGATGCAGCCGAAATGCAATACGCGGGCGTCGTCCAGCCAGCCCGAAGGCAACTTGGCCGGATCGAAATGCAAATCGGCGCTGTCGTCGCCGACGAAGAAATAATTGGGCGGAGTAGTGGAGGTGACCATCGCCAGCAGCGGCGACTTGTCGACTTGCTGCAGGTAGCGCAGGTCGAGGCCCGCGGCTTGCGTAAGCACGCGCAGTTCTTCGCCGAACACGTCGCTGCTGATGCTGCCGGCATAGCCGGTCGCCACGCCCAGGCGCGCGCCGACGCGCGCCACGTTCCAGCAGGCGCCGCCGGGCAGCGCGCGCCATTCGCCGCCGGGTTGGCGGATGAAGTCGGTCAGGGCTTCGCCGAAGACGACGAATTCGATGGGGTAGGGCATGGCTGTCTCCGTATTTCCAATTCTGAAAATTTCTTGTTGTGCTTGCTTGAACTCAATCGTCCTGCAGGGCGAACCGGGCGCAGTATTCGTCGGTCACCAGGCCGGTCAGCCAGCCGCCGCGCAAGGCGGCGCGTACCGCAGCGGCTTTCTTGCGGCCGCCGGCCATGGCGATCACCGGCTTGGTCGGGGGGGTGCTCAGCGGCGGCGTGGTGATGCGCGCCGCCAGCGGCGAACGCAGCATCTTGCCGTCGGCGTCGAAGGCGTGGCAGATCAGTTCGCCCACGGCGCCTTGCTGCTGCAACAGCGCGACTTCGTCGTCGTCAATGAAGCCGTCTTCATGCATTGCGCCCTGCAAGGCGATGGTGCCGATGCCGAGGAAGGTGACGTCGGCTTTCTTGGCCAAGCCGGTGACGATCTGATAGGCGCGGTGATTGCACCATTGCTTGCGGTCGGCTTCGTTTTCCGCCACGCGCGGCGCCGGCAGCAGGTAGAAACGGCTTTGCATTTTTTCGGCGGCGAGCAGGGCGACGTCGTAGCGGTTGGCCGAGCCGTCGGCGGCAAACGCGCCGATCATCGACACGATCTGATGCTGCGGCCTTTCCATCTCGCTGATCTTTTCGATGGCCGCTTTCAAGGTGCGGCCGGAGCCGACATTGACGATCAGCGGTGCTTCCTGGCGCAGGTATTGTTCCATCAGCTCGGCGCCGGCCACGGCCAGCATTTGCTGCGTGCCTGGCGCATCATCGCCAACGCCATCGGCGCTGCCGCTGCTGGGCACGACCCGGCAGACTTCCAGTCCGTAGCGTTGCTGCAAGCCTTGCGCCAGTTCCAGGCAGGATGAAATGGGATGCGTGATTTGCACCTTCACCAGGTTGGAGGCGCCGGCATACGCCACCATGCGCTGGGCCATCTGGCGCGAAATGCCGAGGCGTTCCGCGATCTCGTTCTGGGTATTGCCGGCGACGTAATACATCCATGCGGCGCGCGCCGCCAAGTCGAGTTTGGATGAACTGGATGACATCGATTTTCCTCTTTATCAGGACTTGCGCAAAATCGCCCTGGTGTCGTTGTGGTTCCTGGCCGGACCCGGGTAGCGTCTTCGTCAGTACAGCGAGCCAGGACCATTTTGCGTAAGTCCTATTTATAAACCTGCCGTCGTCCCTTGCAACAACCCCATGCGTGACAGTCCAGGCGATCCGGCATTGTACGGATTTGGCGGCGCGCAGGGTTTGGGATGACGACACCGCATTATGATAAATATTGAACATTTGCTCAACAAAAATGCAAATGCTTGACATCTGCGCTTGAATGTTTGATTATTTGCTCGCAAATAAATTTTTTGCTCATAAAATAGTTCGAGGCAAGGCTAGTTCCCAGCACATGATTTCGCGCGTGCCGGAACCGGTTCTCAGCCCGCCCACAATGGAGACAAGCATGAAACTTCGCGCCCCTGTTGCACGCATTGCTGCCGCTATCGCTTTGCTGGGTTTGGCCGGCATCGCCGTCGCCGATCCGGTCACCCTGAACATCGCATCGATCAACAATCCCGACATGATCGAACTGCAAAAGCTGTCGCCGCAGTTCGAAAAAGCCAATCCCGACATCAAATTGCGCTGGGTCACGATGGAAGAAAGCGTGCTGCGCCAGCGCCTGACCACCGACATCGCCACCAACAGCGGCCAGTTCGACCTGATGACCATCGGCGCCTATGAAGCGCCGATCTGGGCCAAGAAAGGTTGGCTGTCGCCGATGACCGGCTTGCCGGCCGACTACGACGAAGCCGACCTGATCAAGACCGTGCGCGAAGGCCTGACTGTGGACGGCAAGTTGTATGCGCTGCCGTTTTACGCCGAAAGCTCGATGACGTATTACCGCAAGGACTTGTTCGCGCAAAAGAATTTGACGATGCCGGAAAAGCCGACCTGGGAAGACATCGGCCGCCTCGCCGCGCAACTGCATGAACCGGCCAAGGGCGTCTACGGCATCTGCTTGCGCGGTCGCGCCGGCTGGGGTGAAAACATGGCATTGGTGGGCACCATGGTGAATGCCTACGGCGGTCGCTGGTTCGATGAAAAATGGCAGCCGCAGCTCGACTCGCCGGAATGGAAACAGGCCGTCAATTTCTACGTCGACCTGATGCGCAAATATGGTCCACCGGGCGCCAGCTCCAACGGCTTCAATGAAAACCTGGTGTTGTTCTCGGGCGGCAAATGCGGCATGTGGGTAGACGCCACCGTCGCCGCCGGCATGCTGTATCACGGCAAGGACTCCAAGGTATCCGACAAGACGGCGTTCGCGCCGGCGCCGATGGCGACTACCGACAAGGGTTCGCATTGGCTGTGGATCTGGTCGCTGGCAGTGCCGAAGTCGTCCAAGTCGCAAGATGCCGCCAAGAAGTTCGCCGCCTGGGCCACCTCCAAGGATTACATCAAGCTGGTCGCCAAGGATAGCGGTTGGGCTCTGGTGCCGCCGGGCACGCGCCTGTCGACCTATGCGTCGGCCGACTACAAGAAGTCCTCGCCGTTCTCCGACTTCGTGCTGGATGCGATCCAGAACGCCGACGCCAACAATCCGACTGTGAAACCGGTGCCTTATACCGGCATCCAGTTCGCCACGATTCCGGAGTTCCAGTCGATCGGCACCATCACCGGCCAGGCGATTGCCGGCGCGCTGGCGGGCAAGGGCACCGCTGACGCGGCGCTGAAGACGGCGCAGGCGCAAACCGTGCGCATGATGAAGCAAGGCCGCTACCTCAAGTAAGCCAGTCAGTCGCGCATGCCGCCGGTCGATATCCACTTTCGGGTAGCGAGCGGCGCGCAGCAACATCCTTCGTTTTTTTGAATTTGCATCGAGGCCGTCCATGTCGTCGATATCCAATACTTCTCCCATGCCCGCCGACGCGGCGACGCCGGAAGCTTCCGCGCGCAAGCAAGGCCGCGGCGCCGAGCGCTTCCTGCCGATACGCCTGCTGCAAACGCCGGCGGTGGCGCTGTTGTTCCTGTGGATGATCGTGCCGCTGGCGATGACGGTGTATTTCTCGTTCAATCGCTATAACCTGATGTCGCCCGACCAGACTGGTTTCGTCGGTTTCGAGAATTATCAGTTCTTGCTGGAGGATCCGGCGTTCTGGCCATCCATCGGCAACACCGCCTTGCTGATCGGATCGGTGCTGGGCGTCAGCGTGATCGCCGGCACTTTGCTGGCGGTGCTGTTCGACCAGCCGTTCCGTGGCCGCGGCATTGCACGCCTGCTGGTGATCGGCCCCTTCTTCGTGATGCCGACCGTAGCGGCGCTGATCTGGAAAAACATGATCATGCATCCGGTCTACGGCATGCTGGCGGTGCTCATGCGCCAACTCGGCCTGGAGCCGATCGACTGGCTGGCGGAGTATCCGATGCTGTCGGTGATCATCATCGTCTCCTGGCAATGGATACCGTTTGCCTTCCTGATCCTGTTGACCGCCCTGCAATCGCTGGACGGCGACCAGAAGGAAGCCGCCCAGCTTGACGGCGCCGGACCGATCCGCATCTTCTTCTACATCGTGCTGCCGCATCTCAAGCGCGCCATCACCGTGGTCATCATGATCGAGACGATTTTCCTGCTGTCGGTGTTCGCTGAAATCTTCACCACCACCGCCGGCGGTCCCGGCACCGAAACCACCAACCTGACTTACCTGGTGTATTCGATCGGTTTGCAGCAATTCGACATCGGCATCGCGTCGGCGGGCGGTATCTTCGCCGTGGTGCTGGCCAATATCGTGTCCTTCTTCCTGGTGCGCATGCTGGCGAAGAATCTCAAAGGAGCGAACGAATCATGAACGACATAAAGAAGAGTCCGCTTTGGGTCGGCGTGCTGGCCTGGACCTGCGCCTTGATCCTGTTCTTCCCGATCTTCTGGGTGGCGATCACGGCGTTCAAGAACGAGCACCAGGCCTACCTACCCAGCCTGATCTTCGTGCCGACGCTGGACACTTTCCGTGAAGTGTTCGAGCGTAGCAACTACCTGGCCTTCGTCAAGAACTCCATGATCGTGTCGCTGGGCTCGACCTTGCTGGCCTTGCTGATTGCGGTGCCGGCGGCGTATTCGATGGCGTTCTTCCCGAGCGGCCGCACGCAGAAACTTTTGCTGTGGATGCTGTCGACCAAGATGATGCCGGCCGTCGGCGTGCTGGTGCCGATCTACCTGTTGGCCAAGAACAGCGGCTTGCTCGATTCGGTGAGCGGACTGACCTTGATCTATACGCTGATCAACCTGCCGATTGCGGTGTGGATGGCGTTTACCTATTTCAACGACGTGCCCAGGGAAATCCTTGAGGCGGGGCGTATCGACGGCGCCAATGCCTGGCAGGAAATGATCTACCTGCTGTTGCCCACCGCCATGCCGGGGCTGGCCTCGACCGCCTTGTTGCTGATCATCCTGTCGTGGAACGAAGCATTCTGGAGCCTCAACCTGACCAGCGTCGACGCCGCTCCGCTGACGGTATTCATCGCCTCCTATTCGAATCCGGAAGGGCTGTTCTGGGCCAAGTTGTCGGCGGCGTCGCTGCTGGCAATCGCACCGATCATGGCGCTCGGCTGGCTGGCGCAAAAACAACTGGTGCGCGGCCTCACCTTCGGCGCCGTGAAGTAATGAAAGTATCCATGACCTCCGCCAACATCACTCATCTGGTTTGCGATTGCGACGGCGTCTTGCTCGACAGCGAGCGTATTGCCTTGCGCGTCTTGCACGCGCAGCTGACACCGCTGCTGAAGGATCCGGACGAGCAGGCCCGGCTGCATCACGCGATTGCCTCGCGCCTGGGCATGTTCACCGAACTCTTGCTCGACGAGCTCGACATCGAATTCGGCTTCGGCCTCGATGGCGCGCAGTACGCCGCAATCAACACCGCCGTCGGCATTGCCTGCGGCGACGAAGTGCAACTGGTGCCGGGCGTCGCCCAGGCCTTGCAGCAAATCGACCTGCCCAAGGCGGTAGCCAGCAACAGCAGCTCCGAGCGCATCGTACGCGGCTTGCAGCGTTGCGGTTTGCTGGCGCTGTTCGACGGCCATATCCACAGCGCCCACGACGTCGGCCGTCCCAAGCCGGCGCCGCATGTCTACCTTGCCGCGGCCGCCGGTTATGGGGTCGCGCCGCAGCACTGCGTCGCCGTTGACGACAGCGTCACCGGCGTGCGTGCCGCCAGCAGTGCGGGCATGCGCGTGCTGGGCTTCACCGGTGTGGCGCACGACCGCCACGGCATGGCGCAGAAACTGAAGGACGCCGGCGCCGAACGGGTGTTCGACGACATGCGTGAATTGCCGTCGCTGATCGCCGCCTTGCTGGCGGAACACGCGGCCTGAACATACCGAATAACGCTGGCCTCGCGCCGGCAACGACTGAACCTGAAGGAGATCACCATGGCAGCTGTCACCATCCGCAATCTGGCCAAGCGCTACGACGACAATGAAGTCATGAGCGGCATCAACCTCGATATCGACGACGGCGAATTCGTCGTCTTCGTCGGTCCGTCCGGCTGCGGCAAGTCGACGCTGCTGCGCATGATTGCCGGCCTGGAAGACATCAGCGCCGGCGAACTCAACATCGGCGAGCGCCGCATGAACGACGTGCCGGCCGCCAAGCGTGGCATCGCCATGGTGTTCCAGTCGTATGCGCTGTATCCGCACATGACGCTGTATGACAACATGGCCTTCGGCCTCAAGATTGCCGGCAAGTCCAAGGGCGAGATCGACAGCGCCGTGCAGCATGCGGCCAAGATCCTGCACATCGACCATTTGCTGGATCGCAAGCCGCGCGCCTTGTCGGGTGGCCAGCGTCAGCGCGTTGCCATCGGTCGTGCCATCACGCGCCAGCCCAGCGTGTTCCTGTTCGATGAACCGCTGTCCAATCTCGATGCCGCCCTGCGCGTGAAGATGCGGCTGGAATTTTCCAAGCTGCATGACGATCTCAAGACCACCATGATCTACGTCACCCACGACCAGATCGAGGCGATGACGTTGGCCGATAAAATCGTCGTGCTGTCGGCCGGACGCATTGAGCAGGTCGGCACGCCGCAGCAGCTGTATCACCATCCGGCCAATCGTTTCGTGGCCGGCTTCATCGGTTCGCCCAAGATGAATTTCATCGACGGCGTGGTGGCCGCGCTGAGCGAGCAAGGCGTGCTGGTACACCTGCAAGGCGGCGGCCGTCAGCTGGCGGCAGTGGAAGCCGGCACCCTCAAGGTGGGCGATCAGGTCACCCTGGGCATACGTCCGGAACACCTGCAGATCGTCGCCGAGAAACCGGTGTTGCAGGCGCATTTCATTGCCCTCGAATTGCTCGGTGATTTTTCTTATCTGTACGCTGCCAGTGCTGCCGCACAGGAATCGTTGATCCTGCGCGTGCCGGACAGCCTGCAGATCGCCTCGGGCAGCGTGATCGGCGTCGGCGCCGATGCGCATCGCTGCCACCTGTTTCGTCAGGACGGCAGCGCAGTGCCGCGCCTGAATGCGACGGCAACAGCAGCGGCAGTGCATTGATGAGTGAGTGGCAATCGAGGACAACATGAACAAGCACGATACAAAAAATGACCTGGTCTGGCTGCATATCGGCGCCGGATCTTTCCACCGCGCGCATCAGGCGGTCTACTTGCATCGCCTGCGCGAGCGTGGCGACGAAGAAGACCGTCGCTGGCAACTGGCGCTGGCCAATATTCGTTCCGACATGACGCCGCTGCTGGACGCGCTGGACAAGAATGATGGCCGCTACACGCTGGAAACGGTCACACCGCAAGGCCAGCGCGCTTACGAAACCATCCACGCGATCCGCTCCATCGTCCCCTGGGATGCGCAGCTCAAGAGCCTGGTGAAGAGCGGCGCCGAGCCGCGCACACGGGTGATTTCCTTCACCGTCACCGAGGGCGGCTACTACCTCGACCACGAACATCTGCTGGACGTGCACAACCCCGACCTGGCGGCCGACCTGGCGGGCGAGCGGCGCACCATCTACGGCGCCATCACAGCCATCTTGCAAGCGCGCCAGGAGGGGAATGCAGGCGGTGTGACGCTGCTTAATTGCGATAACCTGCGCCATAACGGCGCGCGCTTTCTCGGCGGCCTGCAACAATTCCTGGCGCTGCGCGGCCGCCACCAATTGCTGGAGTGGGTGCGCCTGCATGTATCGAGTCCGAACTCGATGGTTGATCGCATCACGCCGCGGCCCACCGATGTAGTGCGTCAGCGCGTGCAAGAGGCCACCGGGGTCGACGATCCCTGTGCGTTGATGTCGGAGTCCTTCATTCAATGGGTGATCGAGGATGACTTCAAGGCCGGTCGCCCGGCGCTGGAAAAAGTCGGCGTCGAAATGGTGGCGTCGGTGCTGCCTTATGAAGAAGCCAAAATCCGTATCCTCAACGCCAGCCACAGTTGCATCGCCTGGGCCGGTACCCTGGTCGGCCTCACCTATATCCACGAAGGTACGGCGCATGCGGACATTCGCGCCATGGCTGATGACTACATCACGCAAGACGTGATTCCCTGCCTGACGCCGAGCCCGCTGGATCTGGAAGCGTATCGCGACACCACGCTGGCGCGCTTCGGCAATCCGGCCATCGAAGACACCAACCAGCGCGTCGCCGCCGACGGCTTTTCCAAGATTCCCGGTTTCATCCGGCCGACGCTGAGCGATAGTCTTGCGCGCGGCCACTATCCGCGCGCCACGGCACTGCTGCCGGCGCTGTTTTTTGTGTTCCTGCAGCGCTGGAAGAAAGGCGCCTTGCCCTATGCCTATCAGGACGGCATCTTCGATGAGGCCGCCACGCGTGCTTTGCTGGATGGTCCTGATCCGCTGCGCGCTTTTTGCGCCGATCCGCTGCTGTGGGGCGACATGGCCGGCACGCCGCAGCTGGAGCGGCTGTTGCGCGAAGGCGTGGTCGCGGTCAATGCCTGGCTGGCGGCATCGACTAAAATGCTCGCCTGAGAACGTGTTTGCGGTTTGTCGCCCGACGCCGGATCACGGCCTCGCAGTAAGATCGCAAATACGTTCTCGGCACAAACAAGAATTCAACGAGGAGCAGCATGTATCTGGGGATAGACCTTGGTACGTCGGAAGTCAAAGCGGTGGTGATCGATGCCGAGGGCCAGTTGCTGGCGCTGGCCGGCGCCGCGCTGACGGTTTCGCGTCCGCATCCGCGCTGGTCTGAGCAAGATCCGCAGCAGTGGTGGCATGCGGCGTGCGCTACGGTCGCCAAATTGCGCGAGCAGCTCGGCGCCGCGCAGTTCTATCAGATCAGGGCGATCGGCTTGTCCGGGCAGATGCATGGCGCGGTGTTGCTGGATGCGCACGACCAGGTATTGCGTCCGGCGATACTGTGGAGCGATTCGCGCAGCACGGAAGAGTGCGCCGAGTTGACGCGGCGCTGGAGTGAATCCGGCGACCTGCATCAACTGGCGGGCAACCTGGCCATGCCGGGGTTCACTGCCCCCAAGCTGTTGTGGGTGGCGCGCCATGAGCCGCAACTGTTTGCGCAGGTGGCCTGTGTGCTGCTGCCCAAGGACTGGCTGCGCTTGCAGATGACCGGTCAGAAAATCTCCGATCCTTCCGATGCCGCCGGCACCTTGTGGCTGGATGTGGCGCGGCGTGACTGGTCCGATGAATTGCTGGCGGCCGGTGGCATGCGGCGCGCGCAGATGCCGGCGCTGGTGGACGGCAGTCGCGCCGCCGGCCTGCTGTTGCCGGCGCTGGCGCAGGCCTGGGGTCTGTCGCCCGAGGTCAAGGTTGCGGCCGGCGCGGGCGACGGCGCTGCCAGTGCGGTAGGTATCGGTGCGGTCACTCCGGGCGACGGCTTTTTGTCGCTCGGCACCTCGGGCGTGCTGTTCGTGGTCAACGATAAATTCCGTCCCAATCCGGCGCGCGCCATCCATGCGTTTTGCCATACCTTGCCGCAGCGCTGGCACCAGATGAGCGTGATGCTGTCGGCGGCGAGTTGCCTGCGCTGGTTTTGCCGGTTGTGCAGCGTCGATGAAAAGACGCTATTGGAAGAAGTGGCGGCATTAAGCACGGAGGAATTGCGCAACGCGCCCTTGTTCTTGCCGTATCTGTCGGGCGAACGCACGCCGCATAACGATCCTTACGCGCTGGGCGTGTTCCATGGCCTGTCGCATGAACATCAGCGCGCGGCGCTGGCCTATGCGGTGCTGGAGGGCGTCAGTTTCGGCATGGTCGACGGCCTCGACGCCTTGCGCGTGGCGGGCACCGACGTGCAGCAATTATCGCTGGTCGGCGGCGGTGCGCGCAGCGCCTATTGGGCGCAACTGTTGAGCGACGCACTCAATGTGCGCATCGTCACGCATGTCGGCAGCGAAGCCGGTGGTGCGCTGGGTGCCGCGCGTCTGGCCTGGCTGGCCGATGGTGGCGTCGAAGAAGTGGTGTGTCGCAAGCCGCAACAGCAAGACATTTTCGTGCCGCGTCGTGAGCGTCACGAGGCTTTGCAACCGCGGTTGCGGCGCTATCGCGACATCTACCAACCCTGGCCGCCATGGCCCGCGACTGAGGCCTGATCACAATAAAAAACGGCAGGAGGCGATCACGCTTCCTGCCGTTTTTTTATGCGCGTTGCGGCTTACTAGTGCTGGAACTTGAACACGGCAATCGCCTGCAACAGGCGGCCGGTCTGTTCTTCCAGGCTGCCTGCCGCGGCCGCTGCCTGTTCCACCAGGGCAGCATTCTGCTGGGTGCTTTCATCCATGTCGGTGACGGCGCGATGGACCTGGGTGATACCGGCGCTTTGCTGCTGACTGGCGACCGTGATCTCGTTCATGATACCGGTGACGCGTTTGACCGAGTCGACGATCTCGGTCATGGTGCTGCGCGCATCGTCGACCAAGCGATTACCGATGTCGACTTTTTCCACCGAATCTTCGATCAGCGTTTTGATCTCTTTGGCGGCGCCGGCCGAGCGTTGCGCCAGGCTGCGCACTTCCGAAGCGACCACCGCAAAGCCGCGGCCTTGTTCGCCGGCACGGGCGGCTTCGACGGCGGCGTTGAGCGCCAGGATATTGGTCTGGAACGCGATGCTGTCGATCAGGCTGATGATGTCGACGATCTTCTTCGATGACGCGCTGATTTCGCTCATGGTAGTGCCGGTCTTGGCCACCACGTCGCCGCCCTTGACCGCAATCGCCGAGGCCGAGGCGGCCAGCTGGTTGGCTTGCAGTGCACTGTCGGCGTTCTGGCGCACGGTGGTCGCCAGCTGTTCCATGCTGGAAGCGGTCTCTTCCAGGTTGGATGCCTGCGATTCGGTGCGGCGCGACAGGTCCATGTTGCCGGTGGCGATGTCGCGCGTGGCGCCATTGATTGACTCGACGTTGGAGCGCACGTCGCCGATGATGGCGGTGAGGTTGATGTTCATCTGGCGCAGCGCGCGCAGCAGCCTGCCGATTTCATCGGGACGGTCGGACTCGACGCGATTGGACAAATCGCCGCCGGTGATCGCATACATGGCGTGCAGGGCAGTGCTGATCGGCTGCACCAGTGCACTGTGCAAGGTATACCAGATCGTCAGCGTGACCAGCATGGTGGCGACGCAGATGGCGCTGGTCAGCATGCTGTGATTGGTGAAGAAACTGACGCCGGCGGCGACCAGTTGCAAGGCCAGTAGCGTGGTCATCGAGAGGTTGATGCGGGTATTGAGCTGGATTTTTCCGACCTGGGCGATCCAGCCCTTGAGGCCGGTCTTGACCACGCTGCCTTGTTCGATGGCGATGCCCTTGGCTTTGCCTTTGCGGATGTCGGCGTAGAGTTTTTCGGCGGCGGTGACGTCTTGGCGCGAGGGCTTGGTGCGCACCGACATGTAGCCGACGATCTGGCCTTTTTCGCGCACCGGCGTGATGTTGGCGAGTACCCAGTAGTGGCCGCCGCTCTTGCGGCGATTCTTGACCAGACCGGTCCAGGGAATACCTTTTTTGACGGTGTTCCACATGTCGGCGAAGGCTTGCGCCGGCATGTCGGGATGGCGCACGATGTTTTGCGGTGCACCCATCAGTTCGTCTTCGTGGAATCCACTGACCTCGATGAAGTAGGGATTCACGTAAGTGATGTTGCCTTTGAGATCCGTTTTAGAAACGATGGATTTGCCGTCGTGTAATGCGTACTCGACATTGGTTACAGGCAGGTTCATCCGCATCTTTTTCCCCCGTGACAGAAGCGTTGTTATAGGCAGTTTATTTGCAAAAAGAAAATGTTTCTTTTTGCAAACATGTTACCTTGCGCTGTCGTTGCTTTCAGGAACGGGTGCTTCTTCGCGCTGCGGCCTGCCAAAGATCGCAGTGTAAGTCGGGTAAAAAGAGCAATACATGACTACGGTCAATATTATCGACAATGGCAGCAAAATAAATACGATGACGGTAACGTTGTTGATCAGCAATGCCACCATGGTGCTGACCGCAGCCGGCAGCAGGATGCCGATCACCAGCCAGGCCAGGCCGTACAGCAGAAACGCCTTGCCGGCGCGGCGCACCGCGAAGAAACTGTAAAACAAGGCCTTGCCCAGCGGCATCTCGTGCCAGGCGATCAGCGGCGCGGCAAACCAGAACGCCATTGCCGCCGGGATATACACCAGGGCCGCGACCACCATCGCCAGGCTGATGCTGCTGCCTTCGATGTCCTTGGCGTCGAGCCCGGTGCCGGTCATGGCGTTCCAGAAAGTACCGCCGTCGGCCAGCGTGGACACTGCCACCGCGCCGAAGGCCGCCAGCAAGTACAGCACGCCCAGCGTCAGCAGGCGGCGCAGCGCGGGCGAGCGGAAGCCCACCAGCAACAGGTTGGGATACACCCGCTTGCCTTCCTCGATATGGCGGCAGGCTTGCATGAACGACATCGCGAACACCGGCACCAGGATCAGCGGCAGCAACTGGCCGATCACCGGGATGATGCCCAGCGCCAGCATCAGGAACATGTAGCTCAGGAACAGCGTCGACACTTCCGCCGGCTGTTTGCGAAACAGGGCGACGCCCTCTTTGACCCAGAGCCAGCCGTTTTTTGCAGGCAGTTTTTCCATAATCCTCAGTGGGGGAGTTGCGTAGGAGTTGCGTCTGTGACGCGCAATCTCAGAATACGTTCGAAATGGGTGGGATCGTGCGGCGTCAGCATTTCGGCGGCGCGCGGCAGATAGAAATCATAGAGGCGCGACAGCCAGAAGCGCAGCGCCGCGGCACGCAGGCAGGCGTTCCAGGCTTGTCCTTCGGCCGCCGTGAAGGGGCGCACGGCGTGGTAGGCGTCCAGCATGGCGTGCACGCGCGGCAGGTCGAGCGCACCGGTGGGCAGGTCGATGCACCAGTCGTTGACGGTGACTGCCAGGTCGAACAGCCAGGTGTCGCAGCCGGCGAAATAGAAATCGAAGAAGCCGGTCAGGCGCGAGTCGACAAACATCGCGTTGTCGCGGAACAGGTCGGCGTGCACCGGGCCGTTGGGCAGTTGCGCGTAGATGTCGGAAGCGGCGAAGTCTTCCTGGAACTGCATTTCTGCGCGCAACAGGTTTTGCGTGTCCAGGTTCAGGTAGGGCAGCACCACCGGTGCGGTTTCGCGTCGCCACGGCAGGCCGCGCAGATTCGGTTGGCGGATGCTGAAATCCTGCGCCGCCAGGTGCATCTTGGCCAGCATGGCGCCGACTTCTGCGCAGTGCACGGGCTGTGGCTGGGCCTGATAGGCGCCTTCCAGCTTGGTGACGATGGAGGCCGGTTTGCCGTTGAGGAGATTGATGATGCTGCCGTCCTGGTTGGGAACCGGCGCCGGCACCAGCACATCGCGCTGCGCCAGGTGGCGCATCAGTTCCAGGTAAAACGGCAGTTGCTCGAAACTCAGTTTTTCAAACAGCGTGAGTACATATTCGCCACTTTCGGTCGTGATGAAGAAATTGCTGTTCTCAATACCGGACGAAATGCCTTTGATGGCGAGCGCCTTGCCGAGGGGAAACTGGGAGATCCAGCCGGAGAGGTCATCCAGGCTGACCGGAGTAAAAACTGCCATGTGCGGAAATGATGAAGAACGATGAGAAGCCCGGGCGCTGTCGTGTGCTCACGCAGCCGCCCGGGCGGATGGGATTACTTGTCGGAACTGTCGGAGGATTCGCCGTCTTTCGGCTTCTTCTTGCCGCCCCAGTCGAATTCCTTGATCTTCCACTGGGCGCCGGCCGGCGGACCGCTTTGCACATCGCCCGGGGTCGAGCTGCCGAGCTGATCTTTCGGCTTCAAGTAATACGTGCTGGGACCCGACTGAACCTTGATTTCTTTGGTCTGGCCGTGATCGCGGCGTTCTTCGATCTTGTTGCCGCTGCCCTGGCCCTCGCCCGGCTTCTTGATGGTCACCGCCGGCGGTTCGCCTTCATCCAGCGTTTGCAGCTCGGGTGGTGGCGGCGCCGGCTTGTTCGACACTGCCTGGGCGTGGGCCAGGGAAGTCAACATCAGCAGAGAGAAGCAAAGCGACGCGGCGGACCGGCTTCGGGTAATCATGGTGAACTCGCAATCTGGACAGGTATTAGATGGGCTCATTGTAACAAACCAATCAGCACGAGCCCGCATCCTTGAGAAAGCGGGTTCTCATATAGGTGGGGGCGTATTGCCGCGCCTCAACGTCTTTTTTGTTCTTTGTTCGTCGGCACGGCTTTGCCGGCGGTTTCCTGCAGGATTTTCCAGGCGTCGCCGCGACGCGCCAGCAGCAGCGTCTTCTTGCCGGTCTCTGAAAAGTTGTCGGCAAGGTATTGTTGCGTGAACGTTACCGTGGCCGTGTCGCCGCTCAACTCGACCTGCGGCGCGAGGATCGCGACGGCGATGCGTTTGCGTCCCTCGATGCGCGCGCGTCGCTGGGCGGCCCAGTCGCTGCGGCTTTCGCCGTTGGGCGTGCGGAAATCGTTGGCGTAGTGGCTCAGGTAAGTGTCGACATCCTTGCTGCTCCAGCTGGCGGCCCAGGCCTGCACCGTGTTGATCAGTGCGACCTGCGGTGGCGCAGGCGGTGCAGCGGCGTCACCCTTCGCGACTGCGAGCGCGGCGGCGGGTGATTTCAGTTGCGCCAGCGCTTGCACGGCCGGCACATAGTTTTGCGCCGCAGCGCGCGCATACCATGGCAGCGCTGCGGCTTCGTCGGTGCGTACGCCATAGCCGTTCTGGTACATCTTGCCGAGGCTGTACTGCGCCAGCGGCTGACCTTGTGCGGCAGCTTTTTCCAGCCACGACAAGGCCAGGCGGAAATCCTGCGCGACGCCGTCGCCGTTAAGGTACATCGCACCAAGGTTGGTTTGCGCCGCGGCGTTGCCCTGCTGCGCGGATTTGCTCAGCCACGCCGCCGCCGCCGCGGGGTCCTTGGGCACACCGTCGCCCATCAAGTAAGAGGTGCCGAGGCTGTATTGCGCATCGGCGTGACCCTGGTTTGCCGCCTTCTGCAGCCACAGCACGGCCGTGGCCGGATCTTTTGGTACGCCGTTGCCGCTGCTGTACATGCGCGCCAGCGTGTATTGCGCCTGAGCGTCACCGGTGGTCGCCGCGTCGGCGATGTGCGCTACTGCCGGCGACAGCGCGCCGGCGCTGGCGGAATTGGATTGTGTCTGCGCCAGTGGCATCGTCTGTACAAGGGCAAGCGCGAGCAAGCAGCACAAACGGTAGGTGGTGGTCATGTATGGATGGTCCGGGACGAGGTGAAAAGGCGTTGCCTGCGCGCAGGCCGCTGAGAAATCAGCTTTGAGGGCTACGCTGCTCTTTTGTTCAAGACCTGCCTGACTACGCGACGATTACCGCCTCAATATAGAAAACTATTGAAAATCAAATAAAAAAGCCCGCAAGATCATCGTTGCGGGCCTTCCGTGTTACAGGTACATGCCGGTCTGTTGTTCGCTGTCGCCGTCCTGGCCGGCCGGTTTTTGGCGCGCTTCATAGAATTTCTGGATCGCGATCACCACTTCTGCCGGATCGTCGATCACCTGCAGCAAATCAAGATCCTTGGGCGAGATCATGCCGTCGTCGATCAATTGCGTCTTGATCCACTCCATCAGACCTGCCCAGAATTTGCTGCCGACCAGGATCACCGGCATCAGGCGCGATTTGCCGGTTTGCATCAGGGTCAGCGCTTCGGACAGTTCATCCAGTGTGCCGAAACCGCCCGGCAACACTACATAGGCATCGGCATATTTGACGAAAGCCACCTTGCGCGCAAAGAAATGGCGGAACGACAGCGAGATGTCTTGCCAGCCGTTGCCGTGTTGTTCATGTGGCAGTTCGATGTTCAGGCCGACCGAAGGCGAGGCGCCGTCGAAGGCGCCCTTGTTGGCCGCTTCCATGATGCCCGGGCCGCCACCCGAGATGACCGCAAAGCCCGCATCCGAAAGGCGGCGCGCGATATCGACGCACAAGGCATAATGCGGATCGTCGGCTTTGGTGCGTGCGGAACCGAAGATGGAAACGGCAGGACGCAGCTCCGACAGGCGCTCGGTGGACTCAATAAATTCTGCCATAATCGTGAGTACATGCCATGACTCGCGCGCCTTCTTGGCGGTGGCGCGCTCGATGTCATTCACTTCCCGCAGGCGCGGTACATTTTTTCCTCTAAGTTCCATATGCAAAAAACCTTGTTGTTAGTTGATGGTTCCAGTTACCTCTATCGTGCATTCCATGCCCTGCCCGACATGCGTAACGCGGAAGGCGCGCCCACTGGTGCGTTGTACGGCATCATCAATATGTTGCGCCGACTGCGTAATGATTATCCCGCAAGTTACATCGCTTGTATATTTGACGCCAAGGGAAAAACCTTTCGTGACGACTTGTACGCCGAGTACAAGGCTACACGCAAATCGATGCCGGAAGACCTGGCGTTGCAAATTGAGCCGATCCACGCCGCCGTGCGCGCCATGGGCTGGCCGATCCTGATGGTCGAAGGCATCGAGGCCGACGACGTCATCGGCACGCTGGGCGTGCGCGCCGCCGAAGCCGGACTCAACACCATCGTCTCCACCGGCGACAAGGACATGGCGCAACTGGTCAACGATCACGTCACGCTGGTCAACACCATGAGCAACGAAACCATGGATCGCGCCGGCGTGATCGGCAAGTTCGGCGTGCCGCCCGAACGCATCGTCGACTACCTCAGCCTGATCGGCGACACCGTCGACAACGTCCCCGGCGTCGAAAAATGCGGACCGAAAACTGCGGTCAAATGGCTCTCGCAATACGATTCGCTCGACGGCATCATCGCCAATGCCGACAAGATCAGCGGCGTGGTCGGCGAGAATCTGCGCAAGGCTTTGCCGTGGCTGCCGCAGGCGCGTGTGCTGGTGACCATCAAGACCGACTGCGACCTGTCGGCGCACATGGACAGCATCCTCGACTCGCTGACCGTGCAAGCCAACGATAGCGCCGCCTTGCGTGAGATTTTCACCCGCTACAACTTCCGCACCTGGTTGCGCGAGCTTGACAGCGCCGCAGACGCCGGCAACGCCACACCGGCAGCGCCGACCGCGGCGGCCGATAGCACCGGTTCAGCAGCGGCGCCTGCCGCAGCGTCGCAAGGCGGCCTGTTCGACACCAGCGCTGCCATCGTCAAGGAATATGAAACCGTCCTGACCGAAGCGCAACTCGATGCCTGGATAGAAAAAATCAACGCCGCCACGCTTACTGCAGTCGACACCGAAACCACTTCGCTGGTTCCCATGCAGGCGCAACTGGTCGGCATCTCGTTGTGCTGTGAAGCAGGCCATGCCGCCTATATCCCGGTCGCACACAATTACCAGGACATGCCGGCACAATTGCCGCGCGAACTGGTGCTGGCCAAACTCAAGCCCTGGCTGGAAGACGACAGCAAGCCCAAGCTCGGTCAAAACCTGAAGTACGACAGCCACATTTTCGCCAACCAGGGCGTGCAATTGCGCGGCATCGTGCACGACACGCTGCTGGAGTCCTATGTGTTCGAATCGCACCGCACGCACGATATGGACAGCCTGGCGCTGCGCCACCTCAACCGTAGCACGATCAGCTATACCGACGTGTGCGGCAAGGGCGCCTCGCAAATCACCTTCGACCAGGTCGAAATCGGTCGCGCCACCGAATATGCGGCGGAAGACGCCGACGTCACGCTGGCGCTGCATCACGCTATGTGGCCGCAAGTCGAAAACGACGCCAAACTGCGCTACATCTACGAAAAGATCGAGGTGCCGACGTCGGTGGTGCTGCAGAAGATAGAGCGCAACGGCGTGCTGATCGATGCCGACATCCTGGCCAGGCAATCCAATGAACTCGGCAAGCGCATGCTGGAAATCGAACAGCAGGCGTATGAGTTGGCGGGCCAGCCGTTCAACCTGAACTCGCCCAAGCAACTCGGCGAAATCCTGTTCGAAAAACTGCAACTGCCGGTGGTCAAGAAGACGCCGTCGGGCACGCCGTCGACCGATGAAGAAGTCCTGCAAAAGCTGGCCGAAGATTACCCGCTGCCGAAGATCCTGCTCGATTATCGCGGCCTGGCCAAACTGAAATCGACCTACACCGACAAGCTGCCGAAAATGGTCGATCCGACCACCGGCCGGGTGCACACCAATTATGCGCAAGCAGTGGCGGTTACCGGCCGCCTGGCCTCCAACGATCCCAACCTGCAAAACATCCCGATCCGCACCGCCGAAGGCCGCCGCATCCGCGAAGCCTTCATCGCGCCGGCGGGCAGCACCATCGTCTCGGCCGACTATTCGCAAATCGAGTTGCGCATCATGGCGCACATCTCGGAAGACGCCAACATGCTCAAGGCCTTTGCCGAGGGCGAAGACATTCACCGCGCCACCGCGTCCGAGATTTTTGGCGTCAGCCTGGGCGATGTCACCAGCGAGCAGCGCCGCTACGCCAAGGTCATCAACTTCGGCCTGATCTACGGCATGAGCGCCTTTGGTCTGGCCGGCAACCTGGGCATCGAGCGCGCGGCGGCGCAGATGTACATCGAAAAATATTTCCAGCGCTTCTCCAGCGTCAAGCAATACATGGACAACACCCGCCTCGAAGCCAAGTCGCAAGGCTATGTCGAGACCGTGTTCGGGCGCCGCTTGTGGCTGCCCGAGATCAATTCGCCCAACGGCCCGCGTCGCCAGGGCGCAGAGCGCGCGGCGATCAACGCGCCGATGCAGGGCACCGCCGCCGACCTGATCAAGCTGGCAATGATTGCGGTGCAGGGCTGGCTGGAGCGCGACGGCTTGAAATCCAAACTGATCATGCAGGTGCACGATGAACTGGTGATGGAAGTGCCCGACGACGAGCTGGCCGTGGTGCGTGAAAAATTGCCTGAACTGATGAAAAATGTGGCGGATTTGAAAGTGCCATTATTGGCTGAAGTAGGGCAAGGAAAAAATTGGGACGAGGCGCACTGAGAGGCTGGCAAAGCGACTGCGCCAGTTTCTAGGCTAAACATGGCAACATTGTCCTGAATTTTTCACCGCGCATCGCCTCTTGGGGCTGGCGCGGTTTTTCTTTGTGCGGCTTGCCTTGTATTAACATTCCTGCGAGCATGCTGTGCATGGTGCAGAATATGCCGTAGCAGTGAAAATCGTACTTGAAGTAAACGCAATAAAAAAGACGCAACAATAAAAGTTGCATCAACGTCATCGCTCGATGACGCTGTGAGCAACAAATTAAACAAGATAAACAAGAGACACGAAGCTGTTGCGAGGAAGTTGGCGGTACGTCGACGGAAAACAAAGCAAAACCAAGTCAACGCAGGACGACGTATTCGTATTGCCGATTTCAAGGCGCAGGGGCTTCTCGGGATCATCTGATCAAGCAGAACGAGGAGGCGTCAATGGTTGCAGGGATGAAGGTGGGAACGCGGCTGGGTTTGGGGTTCGCGTGGGTGGTGCTGTTGCTGATGGCGGTGACGGCATTCGGTCTGTACAACATGGACCAGATGCAGCGCCGTTTTCTGGATGTCGTGGCAGTCAATAATCCGGAGACCAAGCTGGTCAATGAGATGATGGGAACGGTTTCCGAGCGTTCGATTTCCTTGCGCAACCTGATGTTGCAAGGCGGCGCCGACGACATCGAAAGAGAAGCCGCCTATATCAAGGCGCAAACCCAAAAATACCTGAGCTCCGAACAAAAGTTGCGCAGCATGTTCGACACCGACAGTGGCGCGGTGCCGGAAAAGAAGGCCGCCATCCAGAAGATCAAGGCGCAGGCGGACGTCGCCCACAAGCTGATCGACCAGGCGGTCGAGCTTGGCCTCAAGCGTGAAGCGTATGAGTTGGCGCAATTCCTCAAGGACGATTACCTGCCGGTACAAAAGAAATGGCAAGCCGAGTTGGCGGCGCTGGTCACCGTCGAAGACAAACTCAATGACGATGCCTCGCAAGCCAGCACCAGCGCTTATGTCGCAGCGCGCTGGCTAATGCTGGTGACCAGCATCATCGGCATCGTCACGGCGCTGATTGCCGCTGTGTGGATCACGCGCAATCTGCTCAAGAAGCTGGGCGGCGAACCCGATTATGCGGTGGCCATCGCCGGCCAGATCGCCGATGGCGACCTGGCGGTGCATATCGAGACCAAGCCAGGCGACCGCGACAGCTTGCTGATGGCGATGAAGGGCATGCGCGACAAACTGGCCGCCATCGTGACGCAAGTGCGGGTCGGTTCGGAAACCATCAGCACCGCCTCGACCGAAATCGCGCGCGGCAACCTGGACTTGTCGGCGCGCACCGAACAGCAGGCCGGCTCGCTGGAAGAAACTGCCTCGTCGATGGAGCAGCTCAATTCTACCGTCAAGCAAAATGCCGAAAGCGCCTTGCAGGCCAACAAGCTGGCCGTAGCGGCCTCGGATGTCGCGGTGCAAGGCGGCAGCATCGTCTCGCAAGTGGTGGCGACGATGGAGTCGATCAACGCCTCCTCGCAAAAAGTGGTGGACATCATCAGCGTGATCGATGGCATCGCCTTCCAGACCAACATCCTGGCGCTCAACGCCGCGGTCGAGGCAGCGCGGGCCGGCGAACAAGGCCGTGGTTTTGCGGTGGTGGCCTCGGAAGTGCGTAGCCTGGCGCAACGTTCGGCCTCCGCCGCCAAGGAAATCAAGGTGCTGATCGGCGACTCGGTCGAGCGCGTGGAAACCGGCAGCAAGCTGGTGGAGCAGGCCGGTGTAACGATGAACGACATCGTCAGCAGCATTCGCCGCGTCACCGACGTGATGTCGGAAATCACCAGCGCCAATACCGAGCAAAGCAGCGGCATCGAGCAGATCAACGAAGCCATCATCCAGATTGACGACATGACGCAACAGAATGCCGCGCTGGTAGAACAGGCGGCGGCGGCGGCGCAGTCGCTGCAAGACCAGGCCGGCAACCTGAGCGAGCTGGTCAGCGTGTTCAAGCTCGACGCGCGCCAGTTGAGCATGGCGCCGCCGGCGCAGCGGACCATCGACATCACCCCGGCGCATCCGGAATTGCCGGATGTCCTGGCGGCTTAGGCGCAGCGCAATTCATTCCACAACTCTTGTAGAATGCCTTGCAGCAGGAACAGCAGCACGGCCTGCCTGGAATCAGTCCAGGCAGGCCGTGCTTGCTCGCAGATGTGCCAGCGGTTTTTGTCCGTCCCTCTTTTGCTTCCCCGCGCTTTATTGAATTCTGAATTGGAGATTTTCATGAACGACTTGAAAAACGATGTCGACAGCCTGGTCGGCGCCACCGGCCTGCTGGACGCTGGCAATCGCCGTACTTTCATCAAGACTGCGCTCGGCACCGGCTTTGCCGCTGCGGTGCTGCCGGTGTGCGCGCAAACGATGATCAAGACCGACACTGTCGGCCTTACTGCCGGCGAAGTCAGCGTGATGGTCAACGGCCAGAAGGTGCCGGCCTATCGCGCCCAGCCGGAAGGCAAGACCAACTTGCCGGTGATCTTCGTGATCTCGGAAATCTTCGGCGTGCATGAGCACATCGCCGACGTCGCGCGCCGTTTTGCCAAACTCGGTTATCTGGCGATCGCTCCGGATTTCTTCGTGCGCCAGGGCAACCCGGCGATCTATCCGACCATCGCCGAGCTGAACAAGGAAATCATCTCCAAGGTGCCCGACGAGCAGATCTTCGGCGACCTCGATGCCTATGTGGCCTGGGCCAAAGACAATGGCGGCAATCCCGACAAGATGGGCATCAACGGTTTTTGCTGGGGCGGGCGTGTGGTGTGGTTGTATTGCGCGCGCAATCCCAAGATCAAGGCCGGCGTGGCGTGGTATGGCCGCATCGTCGGCGACAAGAGCGCACTGCAACCGCAACATCCGATCGATATCGCGCCGACGTTGAAGGTGCCGGTGCTGGGTTTGTACGGCGGCAAGGACGGCGGCATCCCGGTCTCGACGCTGGAGCAAATGAAGGAAGCCTTGGCCAAGACCGGCAACAAATCGGAGTTCGTGGTGTTCCCCAATTCCGGCCACGCCTTCAATGCCGACTATCGCCCCAGCTATGTCGAGGCGGATGCCAAGGAGGGCTGGAAGCGCGCCACTGAATGGTTCAAGGCGCATGGCGTGATCTGATCTCGCCATCTGTATAGCGCGCTGGCGTTGCGGCTGATCGCCGCGCCAGTTTTTGGGGCGATCAGATCCAGGCCGGCGATAGATCGCACTGATTTGGATCAAGTGTTTGTGTTGAGGACGGAATTTTCCGTCCTCTTTTTATTCCTCTGGCAACAAAAGCTGCGCAAGCCGCATGAAATCGGCATGGCACGCGCTTTGCTAGATTGAAGACTGAGTAGAAGCGGCTAGCCGTCGATCCAAATACCATCGACTGTGGGGCATTGCTCGTGACGCCATCGGAATCATCCGGCGGCTCCTGTAAATTTATAGGACACGAGAAATGCTGCGACAATTTTTGCGCCCACGCTGCTCAGGCCACGCTCCTGTTGCCCGCATCTGCGGCGCTTTCTCTCCCTCCCGATTTTTCGCTGTTTGTGAAGTGGTGTCGTTGCGCTTGTGCGGAGGTGCACGATGACGACTGTGCGCGAGGCCTTCATGGCATCGACGCAATCCGCGTCGCAACTACGCGTGCGCGTTGCCGCACTGCGTGACGACGGACACGACATCCGCGTGTTCGATCTGCATGCCGACGACGCGCGGCCGCTCCCGTCCTGGCGTCCCGGGGCACATATCAAACTGTCTTTGCCCGGTGGCCTGACACGCTGCTATTCGCTGTGCAATGCTCCCGGCGACGAAGGCTGCTATCGCATCGCGGTCAAACGTGAAGCTGCCTCGCGCGGCGGCTCCGCCTATCTGCACGAGCAGGTCGGCATCGGCATGCAACTTGACGTCGGTGCTCCCGTCAACACCTTTGCGTTAAGTGACAGCGAACATCCGATTGCGCTGTTTGCGGCCGGCATCGGCATCACGCCGCTGTATGCGATGGCGGCCGACCTGCTGCATCGCGGTCGCGCGGCGCAGCTGCATTATTTTGCGCGCAGCGCTGAGCATGCCGGCTTGCTTTCCGCCTTGTCGCAGCCGGCGCTGGCGCCGCATTGCCGCTTCCGCTTTGGCCTGGCCGCGGCAGAAGTCGCCGCCGCCATCACCACCACATTGTCTGTGCTGCCACGCGCCACGCCGCTCTATCTGTGCGGTCCCGTGCCCTTCATCGCCACGGTCCGGCAGCAAGCCGCGCAACTCGGCTGGCGCGACGAGGACGTCCACTTTGAATTGTTTGCCGCCGCTACCCCCGCAGTCGCCAACCAAGTCGCGACTGAACATGCGTTCGAACTGGTGCTGTATCGCTCCGGCGTGCGCTGCGTGGTGCAGCCGGGCCAGAGCATCGTCGCTGCCGCCGCCGCGGCAGGGGTGCAGATCGGCACCTCGTGCGGCGAAGGTTTTTGCGGCAGTTGCCGGAGCGACGTGCTGGAAGGCATTCCCGAACATCGCGACAGCGTGCTCAGTGACAAGGAGCGGGCCGCCAACCTGCGTCTGATGCCATGCGTGTCGCGCTGTCGCGGCGACCGGCTGGTGCTCGATTTGTAGCAAAGCGTATTCGTATGTACCACCACCCACCTGAAAGGAAGGCCATGAGTAAGCAAACATCCGGCAAGCGAACGTCCCTGATCCGCATTGCCGCAGCATTGATAGGCGCTTTGGCATTGCAAGCTGCAGCGAGCGTGCAGGCGCAGGAAAAGGTCACCTTGTTGAGCAACTGGTATGCGCAGGCCGAGCACGGCGGCTTCTACCAGGCCGTGGCCAAGGGCATCTACAAGAAATACGGCATGGACGTCACCATCAAGATGGGTGGTCCGCAAGTGAACAACATGCAAATTCTGGTTGCCGGCCAGGCCGACTTCAGCATGGGTTACGACTTCACGGTGCTCAAGGGCATCGAGCAGGGTTTGCCGCTGGTGACGGTCGGCACTTCCTTCCAGTCTGACCTGCAAGGCATGATGACCCATGCCGATGTACCCAACCTTGGGGCGCTGAAGGACAAGACCATCCTGGTGGCGGGCTCCGGCCAATCGAGCTGGTGGCCGTGGCTCAAGGCCAAGTACGGTTACACCGATGCGCAGTCGAAGGCTTATACCTTCAACCTGCAACCGTTCTTCGCCGATCCGAATATCGTTCAGCAAGCCTATCCGTCGTCGGAATTGTTCCAGGCGGAAAAGACCGGCGCCAAGGCCAATTTTTTCCTGTTCGCACAAGAAGGTTATCCACCTTACGGCACCACCATCATCACCTTGCAAAAGATGGTGGCAAGCAAACCTGACCTGGTGAAGCGTTTCGTCAAGGCGACCGCTGAAGGCTGGAAGAGCTATCTGGAAGATCCATCGGCGGGTAACGCGCTGATTAAAAAAGACAACAAGGAAATGGGCGACGAGCAACTGGCTTACGCACTGAAGAAGCTCAAGGAATTGAAAGTTGTCACCGGCGGTGATGCTGCCAAGCAAGGCATCGGCATCATGACCGATGAACGCTGGAAGAAGACTTACGACACCATGGTCGCGACCGGTCTGCTCAAGGCCGATGTGGACTGGCACAAGGCTTACACCACGCAGTTTGTCAAAGACATGCACGTGATGCCTTGAGGGCAACAGGAACAGAGCCGCCATTCCCGCGCAAGCGGGAATCCATTGTCGTATTCGATTCCGGCAGCAGCGACACTGGATCCACGCGTGCGCGCGGATGACGGTGATCTGCTTGGAACACAATAGCGTGAGGACGCCATGATTCTCTACACACCACCCAAGACCGCGCAGCGCTTGCCGGTCATTGATTTCGCCGACGCATTTTCTGGCGAGCTCGGCAAGCGCGAAGCGGTCGCCTGGGAAATCCACAAGATCGCGCGCGATGTCGGCTTCTTTTACCTGGTCAACCACGGCGTGCCGCAAAGCCTGGTCGACGGCCAGTTCGACTGGGCGCGGCGCTTCTTCGCGGCGCCCGAGGCGACCAAGCGGGCGGTCGACATGTCGCTGTCGCCGGCCGGATTCGGCTATGAGCGCATCGGCACGCAGGCGCTCGACGACGGCCCGACCGATCTCAAAGAGGGCTTTCAGTTCGGCACCGACTTGCCGCTCGACCATCCCTACGTACAGGCCGGCGTGCTGCGCTACGGCCACAACCTGTGGCCGCAAGACTTGCAGGGCATGCGCGAGCACGCGCAGAAGTATCACGCCGCCATGAGTGCGCTGTCGCAAAGGTTGCTGGCCATCATCGCGTTGTCTTTGCAACTGCCGGAAGACTTCTTTGATTTTGCCCTCGGCACGCCGATCGCCACCCAGCGCATGCTGCACTATCCGCCGCAACCTGCGGATGCACAGCACAACCAGATCGGCGCCGGCGCACATACCGATTGGGGCCTGGTCACCATCCTGGCGCAAGACGACATCGGCGGCCTTGAAGTCTGCAATGCCGACGGCGACTGGGTGCGCGCCACACCGTTGCATGGCAGCTTCGTGGTCAACATCGGCGATCTGCTGCAGCGCTGGAGCAATGACATTTATCACAGCAATGCGCATCGTGTACGCAACGACAATCCGGTGCCGCGCTATTCGCTGCCGTTCTTCATGGACGGCGACCATGCGGTGACGGTGTCCTGCCTGCCCTCATGTTGTTCCGCTGAACATCCGGCGCGCTACGCGCCATGCACCATCGGTGACTACCTCGCGCAAAAAGTGCGCGAAACCTTTGGCGCCGCCAGCGTGTTGGCGGCGGCCGCGTAATTTTATTCTCCGGCGAAGGCGACCATGATGGCGCGCCGGCCGGTCGGCCATGTCACTGCAACAGCAGGACGGGCTGGTTTTAGAGGAGTTGCATCATGTTGGTGACGAAACAAAAAGTCTTGCGCAAGTTCTGGTACGCGGTCATGCCGATCTCAATGCTGGAAGACGGCCCCAAACCTTTTACGCTGCTCGGTGAAAACATCGTGGTCTGGCTCAAGTCGCCCGGCAAGCCGGCGGCCTTGCAGGATCGCTGCTGCCATCGCACCGCCAAACTGTCGAAGGGTTTTGTCGAAAACGGCAACCTGGTCTGCGGCTATCACGGCTGGACCTTCGACTGCGCCGGTGCCTGCGTACGTGTGCCCCAGAATGCCGACGGCTCGGTGCCGGCCGGCGCCATGGTGCCATCGTATTACTGCGAAGAGCGCTACGGCTATGTCTGGGTGGCGCTGGAAAAACCGCTGCGCGACATCCCGCTCTTCCCGGAAGAGGGCGCGCCCGGCTACCGCCGCATCTTCCAGTTTTACGAACGTTGGGAGACCAGTGCGCTGCGCATGATGGAAAACTCCTTCGACAATTCGCACTTCAGCTACGTCCATCGCGGCACCTTCGGCCTGTACGACCAGCCCAAGCCGGAGAAGTATGAGATCAATGAAACCGATTACGGCTTCGAAGCCGAAACGCTGGTGCCGATCAAGAACGTGCCGGCCAGCTACCGCGTTACCGGCACTACCGACGACACCACCATGCGCCACATGTTCAATCGCTGGTATTTGCCGTTTTCACGCCGCTTCGGATGCCAGTATCCGGGCTCGGGCCGGCATCACATCATCTACAACTGCGCCACGCCGATCGACGATGGTTCCATCATGCTGGCGCAATGGCTGTATCGCAACGACACGGAAGAAGACTGCGCCGCCGCCGAACTGATCGCCTGGGACGCACCTATCCTGGTGGAAGACCGCGAGATCCTCGAAGCCACCGATCCAGACGCTTGCATCGACGTGCGCCGCAAGCAAGAGTTTCACATGGCGTCCGACCGGCCCGGCCTGATCATGCGCCGCATGCTGCTGCAGTTGCTGGAAGAGCATGGCGAAACCGAAGTTTTCCGCAGTAAAGACTAGAGGCCGGGAGCGATGATGAAACGAGACGATCAGGCCATGCCGCAACTGGCGGCATGGGAGCAGGGCGTGGGCGATGTCGATCCCACGGCGGCCACGGTGCTGAGCGCGCAACGGGTGGAGAAAACCTATCGCAACGGCACACGCGCGCTGGATGAGGTCAAGCTGGACATCAAACGCGGCGAGTTCGTCTCGTTGCTGGGGCCATCCGGCTGCGGCAAGAGCACCTTGCTGAAAATGTTTGCCGGGCTGGAAGAACCCTCGCACGGTCACATCCGCTGGTGGGGCAAGAACCTGGCGACGGTCGGCGCTGCCGATCATACGCTGGCGATGGTGTTCCAGGAGGCGACGCTGATGCCGTGGGCCTCCGTGGAGCAGAACGTGCGCTTGCCGCTGGACCTGAGCCGCATGCCGCGCACCGAGAGCGATGTGCGGGTGAAGGACGCACTCAAACTGGTCGGGCTGGATCGTTTTCAGGATGCCTATCCGCGTGAGCTGTCGGGCGGCATGCAGATGCGCGCCTCGATTGCGCGTGCGCTGGCGACGCGGCCCAACCTGTTGCTGATGGACGAGCCCTTCGGTGCGCTCGATGAATTCACCCGCAACAAGCTCGATGCCGACCTGCGCCGGATCTGGAGCAGGCAAGACCTGACCGTGGTGTTCGTCACGCACAGCATTTACGAGGCGGTGTACTTGTCCAGCCGGGTGGTGGTGATGGCGGCCCGGCCCGGGCGCGTGATCGCGGATGTGCCGATCGAGGCGCCCGGTGCCGGCGGCATGCGCGACGACGCTTTTCGCATCGCGCCGGAATTCATGGGCTATTGCAAGATCCTGTCCGACTACCTGACGCTAGCCAATCAAGAGAATCAAGAAGGAGGGCCACGTGACACCGCTCATCACTAATCCCAAATTCCTGCGCGTGGCGGCGCCGTTCATGATCGGCGTGGTGCTGCTGCTGGCGTGGCAACTGATTTGCATGGCGCTGCAGGTGCCGGTGTACCTGGTGCCGACGCCGTCGGTGATCGCCAGGACCCTGGTGGCGGACTGGGGCTTGTTGTCGGACTCGCTGCTGGTGACGCTGAAGATCACCTTCATGGCGTTCGTGCTGTCGGTACTGCTGGGTGTGGCGATTGCGTTCGTGTTCGTGCAGAGTCGCTTCATCGAGGTCAGCCTGTTTCCCTACGCGATCATTTTGCAAGTGACGCCGATTGTCGCCATCGCACCGCTGATCATCATCTGGGTCAAGGAGCCGACCTTCGCGCTGGTGATTTGTGCGACCATCATGGCGCTGTTCCCGATCATTTCGAATACCACGCTGGGACTGCGCAGCGTTAATCCGGGCTTGCTGAACCTGTTCAAGCTGAACAAGGCAACGCGTTGGCAGACCTTGCGCCGCTTGCGCATTCCGAGCGCCTTGCCGTACTTCTTCGGCGGCTTGCGCATCTCCAGCGGGCTGGCGCTGATCGGCGCGGTGGTGGCCGAGTTTGTGGCCGGCACCGGCGGCACCGGCTCGGGGCTGGCTTACCAGATCTTGCAGGCGGGTTTCCAACTGAATATTCCGCGCTTGTTTGCCGCGCTGTTTTTGATTACCGTGACCGGCATCGTTCTGTTCCTGGCGATGATGGCTTTGTCGCGCGTGGCGCTGGCCGGCTGGCATGAAAGTGAAATGGGATAAAAGACAATGCAGCCAATGACAACTTCTTTTTTGATCCGCAATATCGACGCCATCATGACCGGCCTGCCCGGCGCAACAGCGCGTCATGCCGGACCGGACATCCGCGTGGTGGACGGCGTCATCAACGCCATCGGCAAGCTGGCGCCCTCGCCGGGCGAGGCGGTGGTCGACGCCACCGATTGCGTGGCTTATCCGTCGTGGGTGAACACGCATCATCATTTGTTCCAGTCCATGCTCAAAGGCGACCCCGAGGGCATCAATGCGTCGCTGACGCCTTGGCTGGCGGCGACGCCTTACCGTTATCGCGCCAAATTCGATGAAAAACTGTTTCGCCTGGCGGCGCGCATCGGCCTGGTGGAGTTGATGCGTTCCGGCTGCGGCACGGTGGCCGATCACAATTACCTGTACTACCCCGGCATGCCCTACGACACTTCGGCGATCCTGTTCGAAGAAGCCGAGGCGCTCGGCCTGCGCTTCGTGCTGTGCCGCGGTGGCGCTACGCAAACGCGCCAGCTGGAAGCAGAGTTGCCGACCGCATTGCGGCCGGAAACGCTGGACGCTTATCTGAGCGACATGGAACGCCTCATCCGGCGCTATCACGATCCGTCGCCGACAGCGATGCGCCGCGTGGTGATGGCACCGACCACGCCGCTTTACTCGGCCACGCCGGATGAGCTGCGCAGCATGGCCGCATTCGCGCGCCGTGCCGGTGTGCGCCTGCACAGCCACTTGTCGGAAACGGTGGGCTATCAGGACACCGCGTACGGCAAGCATCAGTGCACGCCGGTGGAATTCGCCGAACGCTGCGACTGGCTCGGCAGCGATGTCTGGTTTGCCCATCTGGTCAAACTCGATCCGTCCGAGATCGCGCTGCTCGGCCAGACCGGCACCGGCATTGCGCATTGTCCGCAAAGCAATGGTCGCCTGGGCAGCGGCATCGCGCCGATTCGCCAGCTGGAGGCGGCGGGCGTGCCGATTTCCATCGGCGTCGACGGCGCCGCGTCCAACGAAGCGGCCGACATGCTGTCGGAAACCCACGCCGCCTGGCTGATGCAGCGCGCGCGGCGCGGCCAGGAGGCGACACCGAGCTATGCCGGCGGCAGCTTCGAGGGCGGCGCCGATGCGGCCAGCGTGGAAGACGTGGTGCGCTGGGGGACGACCGGCGGCGCCAAAGTGCTGGGCCTGGGCGGCATCGACGGCTTGCAGGTCGGACAACAGGCCGACATCGCGCTGTACCGGCTGGACGATCCGCGCTACTTCGGCTTGCACGATCCGGCGCTGGGCCCGGTGGTGGCCGGCGGCCGGCCCTACCTGAAGGCCTTGTACGTGGCCGGCAAGGCGGTGGTGGCGGAAGACACGATTCCCGGCGTTGACCTGGCGGCGCTGGGGCGCGAGGCGCGCGCGGCGACGCGGCGCCTGCTGCTGGCGTAGGCAGACTCGGCGCAGGGCGGCAGGGTGCTCGCCGCCGGGCTGGGGGATTCGCCGTAAAACTGCTAAAATGGCGGGCATGATCAAGCGACGCAAAGCCTTCTCCACCGACCACTCCGATGCCGCCTTCGACGCTTCGGAAACTTCCGATTTTGCAGCCAGCGGCGATGCCTCCCTCAAACTCAAGCCTGAGTTCGACCTCACCGATCATTTCCTCATCGCAATGCCGTCGATGCTGGACCCGATTTTCGGCGGCACCGTGGTGTACCTGTGCGAGCACAACCAGAATGGTGCGCTCGGCGTGGTCATCAACAAGCCGACCGACATGACCATGGATGTCTTGTTCGATCGCATCAACCTCAAGCTCGAAATCATCCACGATTCACCGGATGCCGTGCCGGAGCTGTATCGCAGCCCGGTGATGTTCGGCGGCCCGGTGCAGGTCGAGCGCGGTTTCGTGCTGCATACGGCGATGGACCAGTTTTCATCGACCCTGCAAGTGACCGAAGGCATTTCGCTGACGACCTCCAAGGATGTGCTGGAAGCCGTGGCCCATGGCGACGGTCCGCAGCAGGTGCTGGTCAGTCTCGGTTGTTCCGGCTGGAGCGCCGGCCAGCTCGAAGAAGAGCTCGGCCGCAACGGCTGGCTGACCGTCAAGGCCGACCCCGCCATCATTTTCGACTTGCCGGTGGAGCAACGCTTCACCGCCGCGCTGGCCTTGCTGGGCATTGACCCTGTCATGCTCAGCGGCGATTTCGGCCGCGCCTGAGCAGGCATCCGTGGAAACGCTCCTGGCCTTCGATTTCGGCTTAAAGCGCATCGGCGTGGCAATCGGCAATACCCTGATCAAGCAAGCCCAGCCGCTGACCATCATCAGCGCGGCCACCAATGACGCCAAATTTGTCGAGCTCGGCAAGCTGATCGGCGAATGGACGCCGGCGCGCTGCATCGTCGGCCTGCCTGCCCACCCTGACGGCGCCGAGCACGAAATGACCGTGCGCTGCCGTCGCTTCGCCAACCAGCTGCACGGCCGTTTCGGCGTCGAGACGGTGCTGGTGGACGAGCGGTATTCCTCGGCCGTGATAGAACAACGCCGCGGCGAGCACATTGACGCCGAGGCCGCCGCCATTATTTTGCAGCAATATTTTGACGACACCCATGAGCATAACTAATACTCCCCCCGCGCTGGATGCCGAGGCCCTGTACAGCAAGCTGGCGCAGCAAGTCAACGCCGGTTTGCAGGGCGTCTCGCAAGTCGCCATCGTTGGCATCCATTCCGGCGGCGCCTGGCTGGCCGAACGTCTGGCCGCCGAATTGCAACTCAAGGAGCGGCTCGGCTTCATCGACGTGTCCTTCTATCGCGATGACTTTGCCGAAAAAGGCTTGCGCCCGGATGTGAAGCCCAGCCAGATCGGTTTCGACGTCGAAGGCGCCACCATCGTGCTGGTCGACGACGTGCTCTACACCGGCCGCACCACGCGCGCGGCGATCAATGAATTGTTCGACTACGGCCGTCCGGCGCGTATCCTGCTGGCGGCGCTGGTCGACCGCGGTGGCCGTGAGCTGCCGATTGCCGCCGACTTCCTGGCCGAGACGATCACGCTCGCCGACAACCAATCTCTACAACTGCAACGCGCCGACGACGGCCGATTTTCCCTGACGGTGGTCCATGCTTAATCCACAACTGAACAAAAACGGCGAACTGCAACATTTGCTGACCATCGAAGGTTTGCCCAAAGCTATCATCACCAATATCCTCGACACCGCATCGTCCTTCGTCAGCATCGGCGACCGTGAAGTGAAGAAAGTGCCGCTGATGCGCGGCAAGAGCGTGTTCAACCTGTTCTTCGAGAACTCCACGCGCACCCGCACCACCTTCGAGATCGCTTCCAAGCGCTTGTCGGCCGACGTGATCAACCTGAATATTTCCGCTTCCAGCGCCAGCAAGGGCGAGTCGCTGCTCGACACCATCGACAACCTGGCGGCAATGCATGCCGACATGTTCGTGGTGCGCCACTCGCAGTCGGGCGCGCCTTACCTGATCGCCAAGCACCTGATCGACACCAAACAGTCGCACGTGCACGTGGTCAACGCCGGCGACGGCCGCCATGCGCATCCGACGCAAGGCTTGCTGGACATGTACACCATCCGTCACTACAAGAAGGATTTCACCAACCTGCGCGTGGCGATCGTCGGCGACATCCTGCACAGCCGGGTAGCGCGTTCCGATATCCACGGCCTGACCACATTGGGCGTGCCGGAAGTGCGCGCCATCGGTCCGCGCACGCTGCTGCCCAGCGGCCTCGAACAGATGGGCGTGCGCGTGTTCCACAACATGGAAGAGGGCCTCAAGGACGTCGACGTCATCATCATGCTGCGCTTGCAGAACGAACGCATGAGCGGCGCCTTGCTGCCGTCGGCGCAAGAGTTCTTCAAGAGCTATGGCCTGACGCCGGAGCGCCTGGCGCTGGCCAAGCCGGACGCCATTGTGATGCACCCGGGCCCGATGAATCGCGGCGTCGAGATCGACTCGGCCGTGGCTGACGGTCCGCAAGCGGTGATCCTGCCGCAGGTGACCTTCGGTATCGCGGTGCGCATGGCGGTGATGAGCATCGTCGCCGGTAATTAACTCAATAGACGCGAATATAAGTGGAATAGCGCATGAAACTGCACATCAAGAACGGCAGACTGATCGACCCTGCCAACAATATCGACGCGCAACAAGACGTGTTCATCGCCGCCGGCAAAGTGGTCGGCATCGGCAGCGCGCCGGCTGAATTTATCGCCGACAAGACCATCGATGCGACCGGTCTGGTGGTGGCGCCTGGCCTGGTTGACCTGAGCGCACGCCTGCGCGAGCCGGGCTACGAATACAAGGCCACGCTGGAGTCCGAAATGCAGGCGGCCATGCAAGGCGGCGTGACCAGCCTCTTGTGCCCGCCCGACACCGATCCGGTGCTTGATGAGCCAGGCCTGGTCGAGATGCTCAAACATCGCGCCAAGTCGCTCAACCAGGCCCACGTGTATCCGCTGGGTGCGCTGACCATGGGCCTGAAGGGCAAATCGCTGACCGAAATGGCCGAGCTGACCGAAGCCGGCTGCATTGGTTTTTCGCAAGCCGACGAACCCATCCTTGATACCACTGTGTTGCTGAGCGCGCTGCAATATGCCAAGACCTTCGATTACACGGTCTGGCTGCGTCCGCAAGATCCGCACCTCGGTCGCCACGGCATCGCCCACAGCGGTCCGGCGGCTTCGCGCCTGGGTTTGTCGGGCGTGCCGGTGATGTCGGAAACGATTGCGTTGTACACCATCTTCGAACTGGTGCGCTCGACCCAGGCCCGCGTCCACTTGTGCCGCATGTCGTCGGCTGCGGGCCTTGAGCTGGTGCGCGCCGCCAAGCGCGAAGGCTTGCCGGTGACCTGCGACGTCGGCGCCCACCACATCCATTTGTCCGACATGGACATCGGCTTCTTCGATTCCAATGCGCGCGTCAATCCGCCGTTCCGTTCGCAACGCGACCGCGATGCGATTCGTGCGGCGCTGCTGGACGGCACCATCGACGCCATCTGCTCCGACCACACGCCGGTCGATGACGACGAAAAGCTATTGCCGTTCGGCGAAGCCTCGCCGGGTGCAACCGGCCTCGAATTGTTGCTGTCGCTGTCGCTCAAGTGGGCCGAAGATGTCGGCGCGGCCGAGCCGATCAGCAAGGCGGTCGCCAAGGTGACTACCGATGCGGCGCGGGTGGCCGGCCTGGCCGCGGGCAGCTTGGCCATCGGCACGGTAGCCGACGTTTGCGTGTTCGACCCGGTTATGCGCTGGAAGGTGGAAGCCAAAGCCCTGGCCAGCCAGGGCAAGCACACGCCTTTCCTCGGTTACGAGTTGAGCGGCCAGGTCAAGGCGACCATCGTCTCCGGCCATCTCGCGTTCGAACGCTGATCCCGGGCAACAGCGATGCTTCCTTTTCGCGTGTTGCGCCTGGTGGCGCATTTGTTTCTCGGCATGGCGATTTGCGCCTTCCTGTTTCCCTGGATCGGTCCGGCGCGGCGCGAAGGGCATATCCGCCGCTGGTCGCGCCAGGTGCTGGGGATCTGCGGCATCCGGCTGGTGCTGCGGCCGTTGGCCGACACGCCGGCGCCGGCGCGTGCGCTGATCGTCGCCAATCACATTTCCTGGCTCGACATCTTCGTGGTCAACTCGATGCAGCCCTGCCGTTTTGTGGCCAAGTCGGATATCCGCAGCTGGCCCTTCATCGGCTGGCTATGCGCCAAGACCGGCACCATCTTCATCTCGCGCGGCAAGGCCAGCGACGTGCGGCGCATTTTCAAGGGATTGGTGGAGAGTATCGAAGCGGGCGACCGCGTGGCGTTCTTCCCGGAAGGCACGACGGCGGCGCAGGGCAAACTCTTGCCGTTCCACGCCAATCTGTTTGAAGCCGCACTCGACGCCAAGGTGCCGGTGCAGCCGTATGCGCTGCGCTATCTGGACGCACAGGGCAACTATCATTCGGCGGCCGACTTCATTGGCGAAACCACGATCGTGGAAAGCATCCTGGCGATTTTGAAGGCGCGCTCGATGACGGCGGAATTGACGCAATTGCCGGCCATTCCGACGGACGGAGCGCATCGTCGTACGCTGGCGGTGGCTGCCAGAAAAGTGATTTCGGACGGACTCGGCTATATTCCTGAGGATCTCAGCCGATCGGTTGCGCCTGCGGACACTCGACCTGAAACAGTGCCCGGTCCTCAAGCCGCACCGCAGTAAGCTTGCCGCCCCAGACGCAACCTGTATCGAGTCCGATCAGGTTAGGGCGCAGCGTTAGTCCCAGTGCCGACCAATGGCCGAAGACGCATGTGACGTCGGCAGTTTTGCGTCCCGGCATGTCGAACCATGGCACATAGCCATCAGGCGCAGCGCCGGCGCCTTCCTTGATCTTGAAATCGATGCCGCCGTCCGGCCGGCAAAAGCGGATGCGCGTCAGTGTATTGATGATGCAGCGCAGGCGGTCGTAGCCTTCCAGGTTGTCTGACCATATCGCCGGCTCATTCCCGTACATGTGGTGCAGGAAGTCCACCCAATCGGGGCCGCGCAGCATGGCTTCGACTTCATGCGCGAGCGCCATGACCTTTTCCGCATCCCATTCCGGTAGCACGCCGGCATGGAACAGCAGATGGCCTTGCTCAAACAGCGCCAGCGGACGATGGCGCAGCCAGCCGATGAGTTCGTCGCGGTCGGGAGCGATAAGGATGTCTTGCAGCGTGTCGGTGGCGTGCAGCGGGCGTATACCTTGCGAGACTGCCAGTAAATGAAGGTCGTGGTTGCCCAGGACCGCTTGCGCCCGGCTTCCCAGTGAACGAATGTGGCGCAAGGTGGCCAGGGATTGTGGACCGCGGTTAACGAGGTCGCCGACGAAACGCAGGTCTGCGTCTGGCGTGCTGGCGTTGATGCGTTCGAGCAGGGCGTTCAACTGGCCGTCGCAACCTTGGATATCACCGATTGTGTACGTGGACATGAATGGAGACTTGTTGATATTGGTGAAACGTTTTAGCCCAACAAGTCCGTAAGATCAACGAAAAAACGGTCTTTGAAGACAACTTGGTGCGCACAAGTCCTTAATGCGAATAAAATGCCCGCTGGTTGTTAAAACATGTTCATGATGGAAGATAAGGCATCTTACCCAGATTTGTCGATGGATTCGACACGAAGTGCCAGTCTTTAAAAGTTTGCATGGCAGAAAATGTCTCTGTGGCTTCGATATAAAACGGAATTTAGAACAAAGCGGTGACTAATTGCAGAGAATTAAGCTGAAATGGGATAACTGGCCGTATCAAAAGTTTGTTCGTAATATCGGATGGAATTTGATAGGCCAAGGTGCACCCTTGCTGGCGGCACTGATTTCAATCCCGCTGCTGGTCAAAGGGCTGGGAATAGACCGCTTTGGCATATTGACGATAGGCTGGATGCTGATCGGCTATTTCAGCTTGTTCGATCTGGGCATCGGCCGTGCGCTGACGCAAATCATTGCCGCGAAACTGGCTTCCGATGCACGCCAGGACATCCCGTTACTGATCTGGACCGGACTTTCCGTGATGCTCGTGCTGGGACTGCTCACCAGCCTGGTTATCATCGGTGCCAGCCATTGGATCGTCGACTTTGCCCTCAACATCCCCGTCGATCTGCAAGCCGAAACCCGCCGTGCACTCTATGTGCTGGCGCCGACCATTCCTCTGGTGGTGATCGCTTCCGGCCTGCGTGGCGTGCTGGAAGCCACGCAAGAGTTCAAAGCGGTCAATCTGGTGCGCATCCCGCTGGGCGTCTTGATGTTTGTTGCACCGGTCTGCGTCTTGCCCTACAGCCAGGATCTGGGGCTGGCATTTTTTTCGCTGCTGCTGGTGCGCTTGCTCACCACGCTGGCATTTTTCTGGCTGTGCCGGCGCGCAGTGCCAGGATTCAATCGCTTCGCATTCTCCAAGAATGTGCTGCCCGAGCTGTTGAAGTTTGGCGGCTGGATGACTGTCAGCAATATAGTCAGTCCCATCATGGTGCAGATGGACAGGTTTCTGATCGGTGCCATGATGTCGGTCGCCGCAGTGGCCTACTATGCGACGCCGTACGAAATGGTCACCAAGCTGCTGATCATTCCGGCGGCCATTGCCGGCGTATGTTTTCCTGCTGTGGCCAGCATGCTGGGCCGCCATGCACATGACGAAGCGCAGAAACTGTATGGCCGCAGCTGCAAATATGCGTTGATTCTGATGCTGCCTGCGGTGGTGGTCTTTGAGCTGTTTGCAAGCGAGATATTGCATCTTTGGCTGGGCGCGAAGTTTTCCACGGAGAGTACGGCGGTGTTTCAGATTCTGACCATTGGCGTACTGGTTAACGGTGTTGCGCAAATACCGTTCGCCTTTTTACAAGGCGGCGGGCGTTCTGATATCACGGCAAAATTGCATCTCGCCGAAGTGGTCATTTATTTACCGTTGCTGTGGATTGCCGTCAAAACCTTCGGTATCGCCGGCGCCGCAGCAGCTTGGAGCATCCGGGTGTTCATCGATGCCGTCGCACTGCATTGGTGTACCCGATCGATTTATGGACTTGGCGGCGCATCGCATGCTTCGCTACGCTAAGGTCCAGGACAAATGCGGCGCGCGCCGGTGTTTCGGCCCGCCATTGGATAACTGAATGCTTCAACCTAATAACCTGGCTGCCGCTGTCGTTTGCTACTTTCCGGACATGACGGGACTGATGCAATTGTTGCAAGTTCTCACGCGAACTTGCAACATGGTCGTTCTCGTCAACAATGGCGGACTTGACGGGCATGCCGCACAGCTGCAAGCCTTTTCCGGCAAGATCCGCGTTGTCACTCCCGGCGCCAACGTCGGTATGGCGAGTGCATTGAACCTGAGTTTCACGATGGCGGAAGACGCTGGGTTGAGCCACTTGATCAGCTTCGATCAGGACAGTGATCCCGGTGTGGATACGCTGGATATTCTGATCAATGATTTCAATGCATTGGAACGGGACGGCATGAAGATTGCCGCAATCGGGCCGCGATTTTATGATCCCAGGAACATGCCCTTGGAAGACGGCGGCGGGCGGGAGATGAGCGGCGCAAGTGGTCAGGAGCGCGAGGTCCACTCGTATATCATCACTTCCGGTTGCCTTGCCAGCATTGCGGCATGGCGTGATTCGGGTGGTTTTGACGAGAAGCTGTTCATCGACTTGGTCGACATTGAGTGGTGCTGGCGGCTTGGCGCCGAAAAATATCAGGTGTGCGTTTCGAAGGATGCGCTAATGGCGCACCGCTTGTCCAAGGGCATGAAGGTTTTCTTGGGCAAATTCAGATTCAATACTTACGATCCCATACGACGATTTTATATTGCGAGAAATGCGCTGTACTTGCTGCTTCATAAGCGATGGACTCGGGCACAAACAGTTTTCCTTATGAAATCGTTCATATTTTCTGCAGCATCGGCTATCGTTTCGGATGAGAAAAAAATCCGCAGTATCAAAAGCATCGTAATCGGTTGCACCCATGCAATTAGGGGGCGAATGGGCAAGTACGGAGAGGAAGGCAAATGAAGGTAGTTCGACGCGGCCTGGAGTGGCTGTCAGTAGTGTGTTTCTTGCTGTTTACCACCGAAATCATGCTGGGTGGTGCAGGTGAAATGGTGTTGATATCCGGGATAGGCATTCGCCGCATCCTGTTCATGTCGACTGCGGTTTCGTTCGTCTTGCTGGGTCTGGCGCGACTGGCCATGAAAGAATATCAATTCAAGATTGCCAATTGGAAGGCCGGGGGGCTTGGTGCTCTGATCATCCTCATTTGGGTTTTTCTGATTCCACGGTTCTACGGGCAGGGCAGCGGACTGGCGCTGCGCGATGCGGGGCCGCTGGTAGGCGCAGCCATGATTGTCGTCTTGTTCGATGATACCGTGCTGCTCGAGTTCTGGAAAAAGATCCGCGGCTACCTGTTTTGCTTGCTGGTGTTGTATGCGGTGTTCCATATCTTTGTTTATTTCGCGGGTCTGTTTGAGCCGGAAAGTCCGTGGATCAAATCGAACCGTCTGAGAGACTTCTGGGATCCGGCATGGCCGGCGTTCGGTGATAAATTTGTTTTGACCGGTGCCAAGCCTTGGGGGCCGCGGGTCAATTTCGCTTCCTCGTTCCTGATGCTGATCAGCTTGTACCTCTCACTCTTTTGTTTATCAGGATGGAATAAATTTGCACGCAGCGCCCTGCTGCTGGTTTGCATCGCGGGGATTGCCGTCACGCAGACGCGCAGCCTGCTTATTGCGGCGGCGGTGTTCCTGTTCGTGGCGTATCTGTTCAAGCGAAGTAAGCCTGTCAGCATAAAAAACAACTTTCATCTGTGGTTGCTGATCGTAGCGCCCTTCTTGCTGGTCTTCGTGTTCTTGCCGACCATCGACTTGAACACGTCTTTCCTGCAGGTCTTTTCCCGCGGCGAAACTGACAATATCCGCGCCGATCAATTACGGTCACTGTTCCATAACATCGGCATGTTCCCTTTCTGGGGGACCGGATTCGGGTCGCATGCTGTCTACATTCGGGATCCGCTCGCTCCGTTTGCCTATGAGCTGGCCGTCATTGCGCTCATCATGAAAATGGGCATAGGCGGATTAATCGCATTGACCTATTTGCTCTTTTCATATGTCCGCGCGGGTACGGGCAAGCTGGAACCGTGTCGAATGGCAGTTGCCGCTGGCCCATATGCGCTTTATTGTGCGATCATCGCTGCTAATTTTTTCAATCCTTCGATTTTCAGTTTCTTTGGGACATTCTTTATTATCTTTGTCTGTCTTGAAACCAGATACCTACTTATGTTGACCTATGGTGATTAGAACTAGCGTATGCATGGCAACATACAACGGCGCCTTGTATATCCGTGAACAGCTTGATTCGATCCTGGCTCAGCTCGGATCGGATGACGAGCTCATCATCGCCGATGATGGATCGACGGACGAGACTTGTCGCATTATCGAATCCTATTCGGATGAGCGGATCGTGTTCGTGCGGAACCCGACCACGCTAGGACATGTTCAGAATTTTGCCAAATTGATATCGTTGGCCCGCGGCAAATACATCGCGCTCAGCGACCAAGACGATATCTGGGTTGCCAATCGTCTGTGCCGGATGCTTGAAACACTGGAGGCCGCACCGACGTTTTCGCTGGTCGTCGGCGACTTTGCAGAAATCAACAATGCAGGCGATCTGACGGGGCCGGTGCATGCCATGGGGCCGTCGCCATCGTGGATGTTCCGCCAATTGATTTTGATTTTTCTCGGGCGTGTGCGCTATTTCGGCTGCACGTTCATGTTTCACCGCGACTTCAAGAAATACATTCTGCCGATTCCCATGGCCATGGATGCCCATGACGTCTGGATTGCGCTCAACGCGTGCATTCACGGGCGCATCATCCACGTCAAGGAAGTCGGACTGCTTCATCGAATTCACGGACGCAACCTGACGCCACCACGTCGTCGCAGCCTGCCGAAGGTCTTTCGGGCACGCGTTATCTATTTCCTGGGAATTTCCCGTTCGCTGTTTCGATAGCTGGAAATAGCCGGCGTAGCAGGCTTTCGAGGCGCGGCAAGATCTACAAGACAACGATACGTTGTCTTGTAGATCTTGCGTTCCGGGGTAGGGTTTGTTGCGAGCCGCGATGCGTACGCGGCGCAATAGAAATTTTTTCCGCCGTTGCCTGTTTTGAACAGTCAAGATGCACGGCAGAATTCTGAATCGTGGCGCCGTCCCTGATTACTTCATGACGAGTTCGAGCAGCTTGGCGGGATATTTGGAAAGAATCTTCAGCATGTTGGTGCGGATGCCATTTTCCCGGCATGCTCGCAGGACTTCTTTATTCAACTGTATCTTTGCTCGCAAGCCGGCAGTACTGACCCCCCCGGTTTGCATTTTCACCATCACTTCGGGAACGTGGCGATAGGACAGCTTGGCGCCGGTGAACGCACGTACGATGTATTCGAAATCACCGGCGATCTTGTAATCGTCCTTGAACTTGCCGACGCGTTCAACTACGCTGCGCCGCAGAAACAATGCTGGATGCGCGGGCATCCAGCCATAGGCCAGGCGGTTTGGGTGGAAGCGGTCTGAGCGATAGCGTCGGACCGTCTTACCGGGATTATCCGGATGAAAGAACGAAACATCCCCCATCAATGCATCCAATGCTTGCTCACCCATCAGGCGTGCGACATCGGACAGCACTTGCGGCGACGCGTACTGGTCATCCGCGTTCAGGAAACAGATGACGTCGCCGCTGGCAAGGGCAAGGCCCTTGTTCATGGCGTCGTAAATTCCTTTGTCTCGCTCGCTGACGACCTGTGCCAGACGTGGCCGAAAGCGCTCAAGGATGTCCAGAGTGCCATCTTTGGAGCCGCCGTCGATCACGATATGTTCAATCTGCCGCCAGGTCTGGTCGGCCACCGACTGGAGCGCTTTTTCCAGCGTTGGAGCGCTATTGAAGCAAACCGTAATGACAGAGATGGTGAGATTGTTTGGTACTTCTGACATCATTGGCATCTTTAATAGCGGATGAAGCGGCGCGCGATTTCCTTGAACCACATCGGCACGAATTGCTGTATCCAGCGACGGGTGGTGACACTGGACATCGGCTTCAGCCCCCCCTTGAAGCCGGGGAACAGCGCAGTCACCTGATTGATCGTGACTTTCAACTCCTGTTCATAGGCATCGTAGACCAGACTCGGTTCTTTGCATTCGGAAGTGTAGAAGCTCGATAGCCGGTCAAACTTGTGATTCTCCAGCAACTGGAATTGATGAAAGTGATAAAAGATCAATGGGCTGCCGTCTACTGTGATGTTGCCCGCACTGTCACGGTCGAAGTTGTATTGCGAGTAATTCCATGGGGCAATGCCCGCGCCAGGATGTAGCAGAATGTGACACGATGAGTAGCGTTCCGGCCATTCATCGAGATACTTCTGATCGCCCATACGACCTTCCTCGAGGCGGTAGTAGCACCATTCTATACATTGCTCACGCCAGCGGTTCAGGCAGGCAATGCCTTGCTCGTCGCGGCGGAATCCTACCCATTCGACACAGAAGCGGCCGTTCACTTCACGGTCTTTCAAGCGTGGCGAGAAACGGTGTTCGATAATGGAAATCGATGCATTGCCGATTTCATCGAACAGCGGTTGTAAAGAAGAATAGAACTGAAGATCGGCGTCGAGATAAGTGATGAAGTCGACTTCCGGATATTTTTCGAGTACGTAAGACGGCAGGCATGGCGACAGGGTCCAGCAATATTCCGCAACGCCACGATCGGCTTTGGCTTTGCGGAGCTCATCGGTTTCAATATCGGGTAATGGTATGCACGTGACGAAAGGCAGCTCCATGCTCTCCAGAATCCGCTGGGCCTGTTCATCCATACACAGCACGAAAGCCTTGGCGTCAGGGCAATGCTGCACGAGGCTGCGCAACATGGTAACGCCTTTGAACAGATAGCCGCTGTCAAACAAGGTGCAGAAGTAGCGGGGCTTAGCTTGCATTGTGCATTTTCCTACAAACATAGGTTCGGTTCGCGTGCCAGGCATCCGGAATGTTCGGGTCTGGCTCTCGCGACAGTGTAAACGTATCTGTGCATTCCAGGTCGTAGCGTCGGAACAGTTCCAGCAATTGCCCCTCGTTGAAATGGATTTCGACCGTTTCTATACCATAGGCTTGTTTGCGGAAATACTGATGCGGAAGCCCTCCGACGACGGGCGTACGATGAAATATGGCAAATTGCCCGGCCACGCGCGCAGTTTCTGCAATGGCCTTCTCGAAGTCTGGGATATGCAGCAGGCAGCAGCCCGAGACGACGACGTCGAACGCAGCGTCGGCAAAACTGAGAGCGGTTGCGTCTTGCACCGACAGCGGCGTATCGGGATGCCGTTTCTTGCCCAATTCGATGAATGCAGGCGAATAGTCGCAGCCGCTATAGTCGAACGGCATTGCCTTGATCTTTAGCACTTCCGAATAGAAACCGCTTGAACAACCGACTTCCAGTAAGGCCCTGCCTGAGTTTTGCTGCGCAATCTTCTGCAAGGCGGCAATCATGACGTCATAGACGTCAATGGGTTTGCCCTGCCGATAGTCGGCAAGCTGCCGGTCTACCAGTTCGCGTTGGCGTTCCGGCAGCAGCTCTGACTGCCAGGAGCTGCGCAGACGGCTGGTTTCTTCATCGATACGATTGTCTTGAATCGGCTCGTAAGACGACGACACCGAACTGCTAGTGAAAATACGGTCGTATAGTTTGCGCAGAAGTCTTTTGAGGCGCGGGAAGCGGCCCAGGACTTTCCGTAGCAACTGCTTCATTGCTTGCTCCGATAATGGCGTTCCAGGATCGGAACCAATTCCGCCATTCTATGCGCATAGGTATGTTCAGAGAAAGTCCGTTTTTGTCCGGCGCTGGCGATCGCTGCGGCTTCTTCCGGGTGATCGATGTAATGGCGCATCAGCTCTGCGGCTTCTTCCTGGCTGGAGTAAGCGGCTACTTCCCTGCCGATCTCGAACAGCTCGCCGAGATTGTCTTTGCGGTCAGTGAGCAAAAGGGCGCCCATTCCCGTTGCCTCATACAAGCGCATGTTGTTGGCGTTGTTCTCTGCCACATTGATGTGGCGATTCAGGGTGATTCTGCTGCGTGCCAGCGCACGGTACATATCCAGTCCCCAAACCTCGCCGTGATGACGCGGCAGGATTGGCGAATTCTTGTCGAGGTTGTCGGCGCCGTATCCGAAAAATTGGATGGGGGTGTTGCGGGCAAGATATTCCAGTGTAGGCACCGCTTTTCCGTGATGGCGGCTGATTCCCCCGACAAAGCTTGCCGGCGTGTCTTTTTCTACCGTTCCCAATTTTTCCAGGACGCGCGTATCGAAGCCGATTCTGAAGTAGTCGGAAGCAATCCCAAGCGCGCGCAGGCGCGGAACGAAATGCGGGAACGAGGTGAGGATGACATCATATTCCCGCAGAAAGTCGTCGGGAGGCAGCGGGCAGGCAATTTGGCCGACGATTAATCCGACATGATCGCGCAGCGAGCGAAGCACCTTGGGCGGGAAAAAACTCAAGTCCTGACAATACAACACATCTGGCCGTATTTTCTTGATCTGGGCCGCTGCTATCTCGACCAATCCCGGCAATGCTGCCAGTGAGCGACCAATCAGCGGCAGGCGAAAAAAGCGATGCGGCAGGCGTAGTGCCAGTTTACTGTAGCGCGCGCCGTTCTCACGTGCCCAGGCTTCTTGCAAAGGCAGGCAATTGACGATCAGGTCCTGGGCATCCCAGCCGAGCTGATTCAAATGACGGGAGTAGAAGTCGGATGTGCCAAAACATTGGTCAAGCAATTCGTTGCGCTGCTCGGTGTAGGGGAGCGATGCCGAGTTTGGTTGTTTTGCGTACAGCGCGGCAAGAAATGCAGCGTAGTACGTATCGATAATGGTGATTTTCATTTTTTTGCCCGAATGGCGGCGATGATAACGTAAGCCGCCGCACGTAGAGGTAAGGTGACGCGTTGGAGGTTAGTGCTGGCACTCCACCAGAATAGAAACCTAGCTGGAAGATAGGCCGGAGAGCGGGGCGAAAACAAGCGTTCGCGTAGACTCGAGCTGCGAAAGCTGTTGCCGTATTCATGTTTGGAATAGACCGGGGCTGCCATGCTGACGATCAACTGCCAGCCTGCCCTGCGCACTCTGGCAGCTACTTCGTAGTCGGCGAGGTAGTGCGGCAACCAGCGCGGGCGCAGTCCGTGGACAGCCTGCAGTGCCGCGACAGGAAAGAGAACACCGCGACCGCTGAGCGCGTCAACGCTGACGGTATCGGCAACGGCCACCTGCTTTTCTGAGGAAGTATCGATGGCATCACTGACTCTGAAGCGCCAGGCATTGATTCGCGGACCGAGCGACAGCAAGCTATGGGGGGCATCGATGTCCCGGATAATGCTGCCTACCGCAGCAGGGGTATGTTCGCGCGCGGCGTCAAGTAAGGTCTGTATGAAGTTTGCTTCAATCACGGTATCGTTGTTGACAAACAAAATCCAGTCGTCGACTGCTACCTTCGCAAATACGTGGCGAAGTCCCATGTCGATGGCGCCGCCCCACCAGAGGGATCCATCGCCATTGAGAACTTTGACGTCATCGTGCCGTTGCAGCAATTCGGCGGTGCCGTCCGTAGAACCATCATTGATCACAACGATGGAAAGTGGTTCATCAATCTGTTGCGCATGCAGGCACTTCAGCATGGACGCGGTCATTTCCACCCGGTTGAATACGGGCATCAGTACATGAACGGTCATTTCTTATAAACACTTCCAATTATGCGTGCAGGATTCCCCGCAAGTATGGATCCGGCCGGGTAGTCTCCGGTGGCCACAACCGCGCCTGCAGCGACAACACTGTCTTTACCGATCAACACGCCTTTCAATATGGTTGCGTTGGTGCCGATGAACACATTGTCTTCGATGATCACAGGTGCAACGCCGATTTGTGCGATGTCATCGCTATGACGGCGCCCCACCGGATTGATGGGATGGAAATCGGTATCGACGATGACGACGTTGGCTCCCATCAGTACTTCTGAACCGATATGGATTTTTTGGGCGCATACAATACAGGCGCCACTGATGCCGACTTCGTTTCCAATTCTTATCTCTGCACCCGCACGAACGGTGGCCAGCTTGGTCGGATGGTTGAGCGCCAGGGCGGTGAAGTCGGAGTCTGAGCAGACAATGGTCTTTGCACCTATCGATATCGTGCTGGAAGCGAACAGATTGATGAGCGGTTTGCCATAAAAGATGACGTCGTCGCCTAGCTGAACCCCTTTTTTTCGCACACTGGAACGTATCAGGGGGCGAGTGAACTTTGAGATGATTTTTTTCATATTTGGCTTATTCTCGGGTCAGTTGACTGTGTGCGCCAGAAGAACGTCCACGATTTCCTGTGTGGCGTCGTCATTCTTGAAGAATGTCGCGGCCACCGTCGGTAGACTATTGCGGATGATATCTATTTTTTCGGGAGCAGCAATAAGCTGATCGATGAGCAATTCGGCCTCTGTCGCTGAGTACACCTCCATCGCTGCATTCATGGACGCCAGATCGGGACAGTAGCGTGTCATCGAGCCGATGCTGCAAATCAGCGGAACCACGTTGAGCGCAAGTGCTTCGAGCAGTACCGTCGAAAACACGCTGATCACCAGCTCGGAGTGATCAATCAGCTTGGCCAGTCCTTCTTCGGCTGGAATCGAGAATCGGATGTTTTTCCGTGACGATAGCGTCATTCTGGTGCTATCCGAAATGCGATAGCCTGGATGTTCCCGAACGACAAATTGAATCGACGGATGTTTGATCGCGGTCTTTTCGATCAAATCTACAAAATCGTCGAACGCCTGGACTCCCAGCAATGCGCATGGTGCCTGAAGAAAAAAGCTGAACATGCGGCGGGAGGTACGTTTCTTATCCTGGGCTTCTGTTGTGCGCCGTTGCAGGATATGGCTTCCCGTCACGCGAAAGCGTTGTTGGGGATTGAACGGTGCCAGCAATTCGGCAAACCGTGATCCCCATACCAGCATCTCCGTATAGTGCATGTTACGGAAACCGCTATGTACATAGGGCGACCACCCCTGCTGAATGCAAAAGCAGGGAATGCCGAGCAGCCGGCACACTTCTGCCGTGATGGCATCCTTGGGGGCATTGCCTTCAACCACCAGGACTGTTTTCGGGCGCAGCGCTTTCAGTACAGTCAGGATCTGATCTGTCTCATGCATCAACTGCACAAATGGCGATAGTGCAGGCGATGAAAATATCGAATGAGATGAAATGGCTGCTCCTGGACATTTTGTCACGGGATGTCCAGCGTTTTCGAGGATGCTTGCCAGTGCGGGATTCTCGCAAGTGAGGTAGGAATAGCGGTCTTTCCCCAGCTTTTCCGTTACCGGCAGAAGATAGCTCGCGAATTTGGCGTTGCCGATATGGATCAGTATGTCGCCGCAGAGCCGCGGAATAGAGGTCGCATGAGGACGACGGGCCTGACTGCGAAGCCAGGCATAGGCGCGCCGCAGCATGAGATAGACGTTCGAATGGCGCTTCGGCTCGCGTGTTCTGGAAGGGGGTGCTGGCGAGCCGAAGAGGGCGGCGATGTCCGACTCTAAAGGATCTGTCCCCAGCGCATGCAATGACGGCAATGTTTTGCCGGTACCCTCAAGATATCGCTCAAACAGAGCGGGCGAATTAATGCCTTGTATGTAGAGTTGCCGCTCAATGGCATACCGTAACTGAATCCCGCGGTAACGAAAGGCATGGCGCCGACGACGTACAGCCTGTTCTGTATATGCCTCGATCGCACCACATAAGGACTGCGTGTAGTCAAAACCATGACTGCCAAAATCAATCGTCATTGCCAATGCTTACAGCGCACCCGTATGACCGTATTTTTCCAAGCAGCACAAGGCGTGGTGCGTTCCTGCACCGTGATTGATATGGCCGCTCCAGATTTCCGGAACCCAGCTGAACTTCAGTGTTTCAAGGTGACGGAACAGTGCATCGAAGTCGAGTTCGCCTTCTCCGATCTGGACGCCTTCGCCATCAATGCCATGGGCGTCCGAGATATGGACGTGGCGAATGTAAGGCAGCACGATCTTCGCGTACTCGACCAGGCTGATGCCAGCATATTTGCAGTAAAGCTGTGCGTGACAGATGTCGAACGTCATGCCGAGCGAAAGCGACTTGCAGAACGATGCCATGTCTTCAGGACGCATATAACCATATTGATGCCATTGGCCACCCAGGTACCACGGACGTGGCGGCAGGTTCTCCGGCAATAGTTCCACTCCATCAAGATTGACGTCGCGCAGGATTTTCTCTGCCTTGGCGGTCAACACGCCACAATCGTAGTTGCCGTCGAGCAGACTCATCCCACCGACGTGCAGGACGATCTTTGGTTTTGCGGTTTGCCTGAAGCCCGGGGCCAGTTCACGCGTGCGCACAATGGTGCGCTCAAGGATATCGACCGACTTGCGGATCACCTCCGTGTTGTCCGAGCAAAGGTCGAACAGATCGCGGCCAATGATTTCTGGAGCATGAATGATCAGTTCCGAGTGTTTGCTATGCGCCGAGACCGGATCAATGACATCGCGATCGGAACAATGGAATTCGACCACGGGCGTTTCCAATTGCTTGTAGATTTCAAAGTCATGGAAGCGGCATTTTACGCCCCAGTCTTTGGCGAATGAAAAGCTGGGCCAATCGGAGACGGAGTGGGATTTGGCGAAATCCGGTTCAGTGATGTATTCGCCTGCGAGTTTTGCCCGCATCAGTTTTTTTCCGAGGAAATCGGTCAGGCGGTCGGGGGTGATGCCTTTGCCGGGACTCATGAATTTCAGATCCTCCAAACGCAGCGTTTCGCCTTCCGGCAAATCACGCTTGGCTACCAGCGATTTTGCAAATACCTCACGGTTCAGATGTTCGGCCTGAGTGATGACCTTCTTGTCTTCGCCTAGCATGGTGCGGGTCAGTTGCAGCTGCTGTACGAGATCCTTGAATTGTTGCGGCGTGAGCGAGGCTTTGTGATCTGGCCCCAGTTGGTGGATGTCGCGAGTGATATGTTTTTCGATGATGGTCGCGCCAAGTCCGTGTGCCAAAAGAGAAGCTTGTACTCCCAGTTCGTGACCGGAGTAGCCAATCATCGGCGCTAATGAAGACAAGGTGTTGAGGTAGCGCAGATTTAATGAGTCAGGTGGTGCCGGGTAGGTCGACTGACACAGCAGCATTGCATAGCGATTGGAAAAATTGTCGGCGATGAATTTTGCTGACTTGCGAATGACGGCGTCATCCCACATACCGGTGCTGAAAATCGCCGGACACTTCAATTTCTCAAGCGTGTGCGAGATCAGGGGCCAGTTGGTAAGATCGGCCGAAGAGAACTTGACGGCGTCGAGTTCCAGGCCTGCGACGAAATCTGCGGACACCTGATCGAACGGGGTGACGATAAAATCAATTTGCAAGCGTCTCGCCTCTTGCCTGAGTGCGGCAAAATCACTTTCGCTGAGTTCGAGTACCTGCAGTTGCGGGATCAGATACTGAAATGACCATTCGGCACTGTTCGGGTCTTTCAACAGGGACTCTACATAGATTTCAGACAAAGTTCTTTTTTGGAATTTGACCGCATCAACGCCTGCGCTGGCAGCCTCATTCATGAGGTAAAGGGCTTCATCCAGCGAGCCGTTGTGATTGATGCCAATTTCAGCGATGACGTACAGGCCGTCTTTATTTAGTGATGCGATGCGTGACATATAACCTCGATTAAATTTTTTCTGCCGCAGCTTGTTCGGACTCAGCTGTAGGGGAATATTTTGTAATCATTTGCGCGATCAAGTCGCGCATCTGGACTTTTGGCGACCATCCCAAACGTTCCAGCTTGGTGGGATCGCCGCAAATAATGGTTTGTACCCGATCGCTGTCGCGCAATAACTGGGTACTTACTTCGACCTTGATTTTCACGCCGGCGACCTCTGCCGCGATTGAAATCAGATCGTCAATCCGGTATGTCTTGCCGGAGCAGACGTTGTAGACCTCGCCGGTTGCGCCTGACAGCATAAGCGTCCGATAAGCCTCGCAGACGTCATCAATGGCAAGGAAGTCGCGGCTTACGGCCGTGTTGCCTGCAACAATGTTTTGCGTCATTCCGCTCGGATGCAGACTTGCTTGCGCAATCTGACGGCAGATAGACGGCAGGACGAAGCGCTTATCTTGCGCGGCGCCGGTAACATTGAACTGCCTGATATGGATGACCGGCAAACTGTGATATTGGTGGTAGTAAAGGCCCAAATGACGCAAAGTGAGTTTGATATGGCCGTAATGATCGCGGGGGGTGGTCGCGTGAAGCTCATCTACAGGAACATCATCGAACTCGCCATACTCGGAAGCCGACCCGATCATCAGGATTTTGCCAGAAAGCGGTTGTGCCAGGCGCGATACAGCATCAAGCACCATCAGAGGGCCGTTCAGATGTTGCGTCAGGGCACGATCCAGATTGCGGTTGATGTCGGGGACAAACGAAGAACCAAGCGCAATGACGATATCCGTTGGTGCCACCGACTCAATGAGTTGCATCAGTTCCTGAATGCTTTCAGGGAGGCGATGGGTCTGTAATCCGTGCAACTCCGGATTCTGGTAGTTCCGGTACATGACTTCCACATCCCAGTCCCATCGCAGCGACGCCGATTTGGCCAGTTCAGTGGCGATAAAGCCGCTGCCGATGATCAGCAGCTTTCGTTTTGGTGCCACAGCCGACATTTCTTGCGTCATTGCACGTCCTTGCTGCGTTCGTGCAGCAGCATTTCTGCCAGCTTCATGTCGAGCAACGAGTCGATATCGATCGCACCGTCTTCATCCATCTTGTATAACACGATTTTCCCGGACAAACGGTTGCCGGACGCCAGCAAATTCCGAGGACGGAATACATAAATCGATCCGTTCTCGGCATATTGCGGCTGCATGTCCTGACGTCGTGGACGTGCGCGAAAATCGTAGTTGATTGAATGGGCTTCACCATTAGTTTCGCTCCAGAGGAAGCGATGGCTTGGCGATACCGACAACAAGGAATCGGCGCCGCTGGCGAGCAGCGTATCGATCGCACGGTCGATATCGTCGGTTTTGCGCAATGGTGAAGTGCATTGCAGAAAAACGATCAGATCCGGAAGTGCTCCCTGTTCATTTTGCAATGTCTGCACTGCATGAATCAGCGCAGATTCAGACGTGGCGGTATCGCCACTGATGTCGCTAGGGCGCCAGATCACCGACGCGCCGGCTTTGCGACTGGTCTCGGCGATCGCCTGATCGTCTGTCGAGACGATGGTCGAGCTGATTTTGGAGGAACGGATGGCTTGCTCAATCGTATGTACAATCAGCGGCTTTCCCGCGAGAGGAAAAACATTTTTCCCAGGAATGCCTTTGGAGCCCCCCCGGGCTGGAATCAGTGCAATGACAGAATGAGGTTTCATCATTTCAAGAAGGTGTGCCTGTGCCGACCAGGCGTTGAAGGACTCTTTGCAGCATTGGTTTGGGAGCCGCAGACACGGGGCAGTCGAGCACGCGGGCTATGTGGTTCTGCAGTTTGGAAACATCCCTGTTTGACACCAGCGGTGCGATCTCACCGTCCAGGCCACCGCCAAACGCCGCGATTTCTTTCAGTACGGTTTCTGCACTGTGTGCCGGGTCGATGGCCGCGAGCAACACCCTGGCGCGCAACAGTGCAAAATCTTGCAAGCCGGTCGATATGCTCTTTGCAAGGTAGCCTTGCGCGGCCTGCATGTCGCCTTGTGCAAACCAATAGTTGCCGGCCAGGAAGCTACCCACACTGCTCTTGTCTTCGTACAATAATTGCGTCAGTACAGCCTGTCTGCGTTCTTCATTCTGCGCATACAGAAAATCGCGTATCAGGCCAAGCCGAGCGAGGCTCTCCGATGAGCTTTTTACCAGGGCGCCTGCCGCTAGTTCGGCAACATCGGAGTCCAGACCCAATTGCACCAGTTCGCCTATTGCGTCAAAGGCGGGCGTCAGCTCTGCCTGATTTATACCGTCTGCGCGCCGAAACACTGTTTCGTAAGGGATTGTGTTGAAATATCCCGCCGGTATTTTTCGGAAAGGCGCGACATGAAGAAGCTGTAGGCCTTCGTGCATATACTCCGATGGACGAATGATGCCAGCCTTGTCGTGCGCATTAAACGAAAGTAGCAGACCTCCCGGGGCCAGCGACCGCGCCGCCCAGCGAAAGTATTCGTCTACGGTTTCTCGGTCCATCTCCTGGAAGCTCATCGTATTGATGATTAGGTCATAGGGGCCGCTCAGATTGTCGATCGCCGGAGGCAGGGCGAAGTTCAAGGTATTCGACTCCGGCGCAACGCGACTGCTTGGTGTGCATTCGACGAACCCGGCCTTTCGTTCCGGCAGGGTTAGCGCGAGATAGGTGCTCGACAGACAAAGATTTTCTGGAAGATCTACGATCGTATAGCTGGCAATGTCGCAAACCTGATGCAGTTGACTTGCGCATGCGCCCCATCCAGCTCCGATTTCACAAACATGCAGGGAGCCTTCTCCCTTGCCGTAACGTTTGGTCAATTCACTGACACGCCATGCAGTACCTGCATTCAATACATAGCTGGAGCTGAGCACCGCGTCGCCACAGGCATAAACCAGCGGGGCTCCGAGCACTGGTTCGCGCAGGCGCTCGATGAATTCCTGTGGAGTGAACAGCAGCATGCTGTTGCTGATTTCATCAAACTCACGCTGTTTCTGCTCTGGCGTTGCCGGGCCTGTGTCGCCAATGCCATAGAGAAAATTGCCGCGCCGGAAAGAGAGGAATTCCCGCACATCCGGGAAGTTGCGCCGGTCGGCGAAATGTTCGCTCCAGAAAGAAGAAACGCGCGCTGCAGGATGCTGCGCACATGCAGCCAGATTTCTGGCAATGTAGGCATGGAAACCGTCCAGTGTGCGGCTTATTTGGTCACTGTAAATCATGTTCGGGGTAATACATCGAATTTTTCATACATGCTCTGATCAATCGCATCGGTAGGAAAGTAGTAGTTGGTCAGGGCATATCGTGTGCCGGCCTGGATCGGTTTGCCGCGATGGACTGCGCTGGTGTCCACCAGTATGAGGGTCCCGGCACGACCGGTATAAGTCTTCAGGCGATCAGACTTGTTGGCGAGAATACGGGCGATTTTTTCTTCTTCGATACGGTATTGCATGTACTTCAGATTGCCGTTCTTCACGTCTTGCACTATCTGAGATCCAAGATGTGAATCTTGGATAAACTGAAATGGTCCGTTTTTTGGGCCGACATCAGATAAATACAGAATAGCCTTGAATTGGCGTAAAAAAGCATCTCTATGCCAGCCCTCGCCAGACCCCTGATTGTCCACCGACGTCGGCATACGGGCTGCTAGTGTAAACGCAGTCGTAGTGGTTTTTCGGTTATAGGCGGAGGCGATGGATAGCAACTCTTCATTTTTTGCAAATTCGTCGACCAACGTAGAGGCGTTGTTGGCACCATAAACGCGTTTATCGGCTTTGGCATTCTTATTTACATACTCTGGATATTCCGCAATAACACGGTCTATTTCAACGCAGGCTTTTGCACAATCATCCATCGACCAAAAATCCTCAATGATGCAGATGCCGTTGAGTTCCAGATCGCTGAGAATATCGGCATTTCTGCCATTGGCGACCGGAAGCGGTCTTTGCGCGAGCCAAGCACCAAAGTTTCGATAGTCTTGTCGCGTGGCGAGCCGAGCTGCTAGACCAGTATTGCCTTTTTGAGCGTAACTCTGGATGAGATTTGAAATGTGTTTAAACATTCGAATTTTCTATCTGGGTCATCTCGATGACGCGTACCAATGTAGGTAGATTCACAATAATCATAGTCAAGATTTTTTGCGAAGTACGGAGACGGCAAACCAAGTCTCTCTCCATGCGCCGAAAGCATCCACTGGAACAATGTCGTTTGCTTTTCCCGATCCTTGCCAATTGATACGTCGCCCTTGTATATCGTATCCGCTCTCAAGTACCTCAAAGTCCCCTGCTGATGCGAACAGTGCCTCGATTCCTTTATGGGTATAGCGGAAATAGTCTCCGGGAGATTCGTGATAGCGCTGAGAGAAAGGAACTATCGTAATAATAATTCCCCCCGGACGAAGCAACTCGGTCAGATTGGCAGCAGCGATCCATGGCTTTGCAAAGTGCTCGAAAACGTTGTTGCTGTAGATAACATCGAAGAATCCACGAAACGACTCATGCATTTCAACATATGTTGGATCGCAAGCGTCTCCAGAAATTACCCGCGAGTCAGTCGTTGGAGATAAATCCATCCCGTAGTAGGCATATTTTGCCTGGAAGTCCTTGTGATTTTGATCGTAGAACTGTTGATCGAATGATAGGTTTCCACGAATTCCAAGCAAGTAAGTCAGTTCGCCGTCTCGGGCACCAACGTCCAAGAATGACATGCCTGTACCTTTGCGAGTTAGCACATGGCGACGCGATACGTCTTCTTTATTCATGTCGACGGAGAATCCAGACACACCGGCTGTGAAATCGCCCAATTTTCGTTCTTTATCCAATATCAGCCGAAATCGGGGCTTAAGCCTTGCACCTAAGTGATAAAGCCTTCGTACGATTTTTGCAATAAGGTGGGTCTTCATTGTGTGTTTCTCCATTTGTTATTCATCGCCTTTTGGAGTCGCCTCATTTTGAGAAAATATTGTTTCTCTTATGCCATCTTCGAATGAGTATTGTGGGTACCAGTTGAGTACGTGTTTCGCTGCATCGATATTTGCGCGCACGTCTGGAATTTCATTAGCGCGAGGGGTGCCAACGGAAAGGATGGGGAGGGATGTTCCAGAAACTTTTTGTATCGTGTCGATGATCTCTGAAACTGATAATGAAACTCCACTTCCAATGTTGAGCAGATGAAAGCCGGACAAAGCATCAGAAGCAAGCAGGAACGCGTTTACTACATCGTCGATATGAACAAAATCTCGTTTTGGAGCCAGATCCTGTATTCGGACAGCATCACTTTCCTTCACCTGTTTGATGATGGTAGGTATTAAAAATGTCTCGCGCTGACCATGCCCAAAAACATTGAATATCCGTAGGGTGGTGACCGGCACACCGTGGTATCGACAGGCAAACGAGGCTAATTCTTCGGCCATCCATTTTGATAAGGCATACGGATTATTGGGGTGAGCAACATCTTTTTCACCGATGGGGAGTCGTTGCGGAATACCATATAGATAGGCGCTTGCAAGCACCATTCCAGCTCCGGTACGACGACAATAGGACAATGCTTGCTCTGTTCCGATGACATTCGTCTTAAGGAATGAGGGGCTATTATCCCAGCTGTCAGGTACGAAGGTACGACCGGCCAAATGGAAGACGACCTTGGCCGGTGGTAACTCTGCCCAAGTCGAATCAACGGCCACATCTCCGTCGCGACTTGACAATGCGAGTACTTTTTGTCCTCTTTTTCGCAGCGCGGCTACCAGCCTTGTACCAATAAATCCACCGCTTCCGGTTACTACAGCGTCAATCATGGATGAATTTCGATTTCATGCTTTCGAACTCTTCTATCGCCTTCATGTAATCGTCCGGGCGTCCTATGTCCAGCCAATAGCCGTCGAACGACTTTACGCGTGCGGGTTTTTTCAACGCAAGTAAGTCCAGCATAAGATTGTCAAATCCATATGGACGACCTGTCGGGATTAGCGCGACAGCTTCGCGGCTAACCATATAGATTCCCATGCTTACCTCGTACTCTACACCTGGTTTTTCACGAAAGCCGGTGAGCACACCAGCTTGGTCCGTATCTAGTACGCCATAGTCAATCTGATGATTTCGTCGTTTGGAGGAAATGGTAAAGACATTTTTATGATGCACATGAAAATCATGAAAGGCGGCAAAGTCTAAATCGGTAAGTACATCCCCATTCATAACGAGGAAATTAGGCGGTAAGTCATTGATGAGCTTCAGAGGTCCCATCGTCCCCAACGGTTCGTCCTCCAGCGAGTAGTCAATACGAACACCCCAGCGCTCTCCATTTTGGAAGAATGCCTTGATAATCTCTGCCTGATGGTTTACGGCCAGGGTAATGTGGTCAATTCCAGCGGCAATCAACTGCCGTATGATTACTTCCAATATGGGATATTCGCCAATGGGCATCAGCGGTTTGGGAAGCACCACCGTATAGGGCCTCAGGCGCGTCCCTTTGCCTCCGGCCAAGATCACCGCACGTCTAGACATTGTATATATCCGCCTTATATCGTTTGAGATTTTCAGGGATGCTGAGCCATTCGATGGTTTTTCTCAACCCGTCTTCCAAGCTATGTGCTGGCTTAAAGCCAGTTAATTCAGAAATTTTTGCGTTGTCGCAGCACAAGCGTTCGACTTCACTGGCAGCGGGCCTCAAGCGTTGATCATCGCAATCAATAGTTGCATTGACCCCAATAATGTCTGCGATGAGTTGAACCGTATCGCCGATCGTTATTTCGCCACCGGAACCTATATTGATGGTTTCTCCGATTGCCTGTTCGCACCGCGCAAGTGCCATGAAGCCTTCGCAAGTATCGAGGACGTAATTGAAATCACGGGTTGGATGCAGGCTGCCAAGTTTTAAGCGGGTTTGTCCTGTCAACAGCTGAGTAATCACTGTTGGTATGACTGCCCGCGCTGATTGGCGGGGGCCATAAGTGTTGAATGGACGTGCAATAGTCACTGGCAGTCCGAAGCTACTGTAATAACTGAAAGCAATGGCATCTGCGCCTATCTTCGTTGCTGAGTATGGGGACTGCGCCTGCAGAGGATGTTTTTCATCAATAGGCACATAGCGTGCAGTGCCGTATACCTCGCTGGTAGACGTATGAATGACCCTGTCGACACCAGCTTCCAACGCTGCCTGTACCACATTCAATGTCCCCTGAACATTGGTATCTACGTAGCTGGATGGCGCTTGGTAGGAGTAAGGAATCGCGATAAGCGCAGCTAGATGATAGACAGTACCGACTCCCTCCGCGACCTTACGCATTTGGTTAGGGTCTCTTACGTCCCCCATTACGACCTCAATTTTGTTTCTCACTGGCGAGTCGTCGAGCCACCCCCAGCTTGAAAATGAGTTGTATTGAACAAGTGCTCTGACTTCAAAGCCAGCTGCTACAAGTTGCTCTACCAAATGGGAACCGATAAATCCATCGGCCCCAGTTACCAATACTTTAAGATTCATATGCAAAGATGTCTATCAAGCTGAGGTGAAATTTCAGGAAATCAGGCCCGTGGAAAAAGGGATCTCAATCGCCGACGAGTGGGCTGCCAAACACGGGACTTGAGATACTCCTTGATGTCGGCTGAGTTAAGTTTCGCTTTGTCCACCAATGGAGTATTACCGAACAGATAATCTTCATCTGGCTCCGCATCCATGCAGCTTTCAATTTTTCCCATCCAATCGAAAAAAAGTCGTTCGTCGTGCATGAACTGCATATTGTGTTTGCGACCATGACACGCCAAGCGCAAATCGAGTTCGTCAAGATACCATTTGCCTTCAATGGCTCCATTTGACGCCAGGATCTTGTCTGACAGGAAGTCACGGAAAATGGATGTGTGATGGCTGTCACAAAACAATCGTTGCATGGCAATTTCATCGACTTTGAAATCGGCGTAATTGAGCAAAGCATTCATCACCTGTTGTGCCGCAGTTGCTGGATCATCATCAATGGAAACCGAGTTCTCACTTGTCAGATGTTTGTTCAGCCCGGAAGTAAGCCGCTTGGATACGATGCAGGGTGTCCCATGAATAAAAGCCTCCGCTATTACCCGCGGCACACCTTCTTTGTATGAAGTTAGCAGCAAGAATTTAGAGCGGGCAATGATATCCGCGATCAATCCATCCGATATGGGGAACGTACCAAATGCGCGTTGCGAACTACTGATGAACGAGATTTGCTTTAATTGTTTGCAAGTAAAGAGCTTTCTCGGCAATTCAAAATAGTTTCGATCAATTCCTTGTGCCTCATATGCCTTGTCACCAAGCGCCTGGGCTCTTGGGTCTGGCACAACAAAAATCACGTTTAAGTCTTGTTTGAGGGAAAATAATCGTTGAACGAGTAGCAGCGTCTCTGTAATTCGTTTGATTGTAGACGGGCGAGAGACAATGCATATGTCCCATGTTTTTACCAGTGCCGGGTTCGCGGGCGGGGAAAGGAAGTTGACACAGGTAATTGGCGTAATGTCTTTTTTCGGAATGGACGACAAGAACGGGGCTTTCGGGTCCGACCACATTAAAAAAGATTGCCAGTCCTGTCGCGGCCAAGCCTCCAGATGCGAACAGTCTCCCTGAATATGCACCCCATAAATCCATTCTTTCGCAGCGGACGTTTCCTGCAAAAATTGGCGAACCTTTGCAGATTTTGCAGCGACGCCATTCAATGTTTCGTTATGCGTGAAGGTGATAATCCCAGGGCTTCCTGGTTTCCGCTCTTTTAACAGACAAGGCATTCAAGTTTTCCAGGTTAACAATTTATTGCGTAATTTACGTATGATTCCTGAGTCCGTCCAACTACCGGGGAAGTAGTCGGCACTTCCGGGTATTTCCATCAAGTCCTGAAGGTCTTCAACTATCCTGGCTCCGCGTTGATCAAATAAGTAAAAGGCCTCTACGTTGTTGTTGAACATGGCATAGGCTTGCCTGTGCATCGCCAAATCAATGGAATCGTAGCAGTCCAGCATCTCGTCTTTCACCACCGAATCAACCAGCCATTGTGCGTAGACACGAGGGTAGCGATAGGTTTTTTTTTCGTACCAGCGAATCAGTTTTTGTAAATACCCGTATTGGCAGCGAGCGTAGTTGAGAAGTTGCAGGCCCTCCGACCGTTTCATGTTCTTTAAGGTCGGTTGCAGACGGCTAGTAGGCAGCGGGACACAGGAAAAATAGCCAAAAGGGATTTGGTGTTGAAGCGCAAGCTCATAGAGCTCTGTAGAGGCTTGTACATGATGTGGGTGCATGTGCTCTTCACCAAATGGTGAATGAGTGATCAGCATATCAATGTCCGCAAAGGACAGTCCCAATTTCTCAAGGCCACCGGAAAATGTTTGAGAAATGGGCGGGAGTGGCTGATTTGCGGCCCTGAGGGGGCCGCCCATGATCACTCCTTTCTTGTATCCCGCAACTCTCCGCGCCGCCTCAAATTCTTCCGGCCGGGCAGAATGCTCATCCATGCCTGATAGGCATATGACGTAGACACTGACGTGGGAAAATTTGGAAAGACCGTGTATTAGTCCCCCTACCCAAAGAGCCTCATCATCAGGATGACAGACTGCGAACAAGATATTGACGGGTTTCATGACAGGTGAAGTCAGTTGTCTCAGGCTTTTATAAAATACTTCACTTTTTTGAGAAAACGAATCAAACCAACTTTTACTGGGGTTGGTAGTGGGGAGTTCTCAAGCCAGTTTTTCAGGTGGGTGCTTGTCCGCGAGGGAAAACCACATATCAGCGCGATCTTTTCTTTTCGTTCTCTTCTGCGTTCCAACCCCGCAATGAATTGCGCGGTGCTCTCATAGCGCGGTAACTGCAGGTTTTCAACTGCAGTCGATTTGATAAATATCGATTGGACGATCTCATTTCCCGCCACGAACTGAAAGCCGTTTTTCCGCATCAATGCGATCAGGTGCTCCAAATCAAAATGTACGAGGTGCGGTAACTGTAAAAAGCGAAGAAAGTCTGAATTGTATTGTTGATCTATATTGCGTAAGCCTGGGACACCGACGTAAAGCAGGGAGCCAGGCATCATCATTTGATGCAGGCGTTGTAGTTCAAGGTTCGGGTCCGGCAAATGTTCAAACACTTGCTCGTAAATAACCAAGCCTATGTGGATCCCTCTCTCGCCCTTAAGCTTTTCAATCGTTTGCAAACTACCGTAATGAAGATCTAGATGTTTTTCTTTTCTTCCATATTCAAGATGGGCAGGGACTAGATCACAACCGAGGACGTCATAACCGGCTTGTTGGAAATGCCCGAGAACACCGCCCGCACCACAACCAATATCAACAACAGCTTTGCCGGATATTTGGGGAAGTAGGGCGTTTTTGGCCAGAAATTGAAAAATCCTCTTTCCTTTTGTATTTTCAAGTTGATAGTAGGCTTCTACACTTGGGAGCACTCTATCCAGTTCTCGATAGTCTTCACCGTAAAACGCCGGTAAAGATGCCTCTGTAAGTCTCGGATTGTTGTACACCAGGCCACATTCGCTACAGACCATCACTTTAACGGGCAAGCCATATGCGTCTTTGTCGGATAAGGACTTGCTCTTGCTGCCCTCGCAAAGAGGACAATTTACAGTTTCGACAGCGTAATCGCCCGAGCCGAGTTTCTTTGAAATACTATCCCGGGCAGCAATTTGTACCGAGGTCAGTTGGAAGTTCTCCTTGCCGTCTGCCAGGTAGCGTTTACTTATTGGTTCATTCAACATATTTGCAGCGGCCCGGAAGGTTCTATAGTGTTTGTTTTGCGACAGGAAAAGGTGCTTACAACATTATTTGGAATCATGTCTGCTTCGGAACGCGGAAGCCAGTTCGTAAACGAAATATGGTTGTTTTTTACCTTTGCGAGGTAAATTGCACCTGCCGATTTGAAATAGCTGGCTTCGTTTTTATCGCGGCCATTCGGTATGCCAACGCGACTCCTGACGATGTCGAAAAAATGTTGTAAGCGCGTTGACTTAGATTTCGTCCGGAAAGATGCCTGAAGAAAAACGCATTTGTTGGTCAAGTAAAAATCCTCGAATAGACGAGGATGAATATTGTAGTAGCCGCGGCCGAAGTAGCCAGAAAGTGCTGTGATGTGAAAAATCGTACCGTTTGCTTTGGCTAGTCGAAAAATATTCTTTAATACAGTCCCCGGTTCAAAGCACCAGAATAAAACTCCGGCATCGATTACAAAATCATATTGTCCAATTAACTCAGTCGGCAATTGATCTTGCAGGTCCAGATTGATGGACGCTTTTCCATTGATATCCAGAGTGTCCACTTGTGCGAAGCCTAGTGACTTTCCCAATGTAAACGGTGTTAGCTCATCAGGAAGCGTATGCAGTTTTACCTTTTCTTCCAGTGCTAACTGCTGAAGAGCATCGATGGAAAAATGGATAACCGCGTCTCCCAATATCAACAGTTTGCTGGACGGCTTTAGGTCTTCTTTCGGAAGAACCCGGAGAATCGCACGCATGTCTTGATACTCAATGCCCATTGCGACACCTCTGGGATCGACGAAGTGCAAGGCGTTGCTGCGTCACGTGTTACCTGTCAGGCGTGTCGTTTGCCATTCCAGCGGCCAATAGATATGTCCGGGGCGATCTGATCTGAAGCTTCTATGGGTGGTGTCAATCGAATGGTTGCAAATCTCGAACACGATAACCGCGTTGTCGTCGGTCATATTGGTTTGTCCGACACCGATTTTGGCTTCAATTGAGTACTGCCCCTCCTTCATTCTTGATAAAGGAAGCCTGATACGAGCGGAGTAATCGCCAACATCGCGTTTGCCTTCCAGCTCATTCGCTATGTCGTTGTCGTAGGAATAAAGAAGTGAACTGCCATGTCGAGCAAGTAGCATCGCCATTGTGACATTTGTCTGGGGCTCTTTAACTGAGTAGCGAATTTCAATTTCGGCGTCTTCGCCCATTGGAATCGACGAAGTAACGTTGCCGTCGGCATCCTTTAAAATCAACTCAGTCACAAAAATTGGATTGTTCTTGTTGACGTCAATCTTCAGATTCCCACCACCCGCTTGCCCCATGTATGCTTCGATTACTTCTGCCGGGCTGCCGTCTAAGACTTTACGTCCCAAGTTCAGCAATACGGCGCGACTGCATAGCTCTGCTACTGCCCCCATGTTGTGGCTGACAAATAGAATTGTTCGGCCTTCATTGGCGACCGATTCCATCTTGCCCATGCATTTTTTTTGAAAATTGGCGTCGCCTACTGCAAGCACTTCATCCACAATCAAAATGTCGGATTCCAGATGAGCTGCGACTGAAAAGGCAAGGCGGACATACATTCCGCTGGAATACCATTTAACCGGTGTATCAAGAAATTTTTCTACTTCGGCAAATTCAACGATCGCGCTGAACTTACGCTGTATTTCTACCTTGCTCATGCCCAAGATGGCACCGTTGAGGAAGATGTTTTCGCGCCCCGTCAATTCGGGGTGGAATCCCGTGCCAACCTCAAGAAGACTGGCAACACGTCCCTTCAGATGAATTGAGCCACTGGTGGGATCTGTAATTCGAGAAAGGATCTTCAAGAGGGTGGATTTTCCGGCCCCATTGCGTCCGACGATACCGACTCGCTCACCGGGGGAGACGCTCAAGGAAATATCGTCAAGGGCCCAGAATTCTTCTTGCTCCGGATTTTCAGCATTAAAACCACCAAGCGGATGTCTTAGCGTGGATCCGAGGCGACTAAGTTGCGCAGATAACATATCGCGCAGTGAAGTATGTCTCTGCTGCAACTTGTGCCGGAGCATATATTTCTTTGATATTCCTTCTATTTTGATTGCTGTATTCATTTAAATCACATCCGCAAAAGTCTTTTCGGTCTTGCGGAAGTACATTACTCCGCTATATAGAATTAGTGCAATTAACACAGAGGACAGTGCAAATCCCGGCCAATAAATACGGACGTCTCCACCCAGGATGCTCCAACGAAAACCGTCAATGACCGCAACCATCGGATTCAAGGAATACAAAATCCGCCACTTCTCAGGAATGATTTCACTGCTGAAGCCGACTGGGGACACGTATAAGCCAAACTGAACAACAAAAGGAACGATGTAGCGGAAATCCCGAAAATGCGTGTTGAGCGCTGCAAACCAAAGACCTGCGCCTAATGCCGTGATCAGTGCTAAAAGCAGCAACGCAGGAAGCAGCAGCAGTCGCCAAGTCGGCATTACGCCATACCAAAGCATGACCGCAAGCAAGAGAGTGAATGTGATTAGAAAATCAACGATGCTGACAAGTATTGAGCTGGCGGGAATCAGTAGGCGGGGGAAATACACCTTTGAAATCATGTTGGCATTTGACATTAGGGAATTGCTGCTATCCGACAGCGAATTTGAAAAAAACTGCCATGGGAGTAGTCCCGCGAAAACTAGCAGTGGATATGGAACTCCACTCGAAGGAAGGCCGGCGAGTTTACCGAACACGATGGTAAATACAATCATGGTTAGTAATGGGCGAATGAGGCTCCAAGCCACGCCAATGACCGTCTGTTTGTAACGCACAAGAATATCGCGCAACGCTAGAAACCACAGTAATTCTCGGTATTGCCACAGATCTCGCCAATAGTACGCGTCGGCCCGGCCAGCCTCAATGATGATGGTGCGTTTTGTTACTTGGTTTTCCTGCTCACTCATTGCATGGCCGCCCGAAGATGATTCGAATTGATTATTTGGCATACTCTTTCAATATCTTGTCGTTGATGGCCTACGGAAATCGGAAGTGATAGTTCCGTCGAATGCTGCTCATCGGCAATGGGATAGTCACCATTCAAAATACCCGACATTGCCTCTTGGCGATGGGGAGGTATTGGGTAGTGAACTTCGGTTTTTACTCCATGCTCCAGCAGATATTGGCGCAGCATATCGCGCGCCGGATGCCGGATGGCATAGATATGGAAAACATCGAACTCATCTTCGCGCCGCAGCGGCTTTTGCACCCACGCAGGCAGATGTTCATCGTAGATCGCAGCCAGTACGCGCTTGTGTTCAGTCATGGCGTCAAGGTGTTTCAATTTGACGCGCAGCAAGGCGGCCTGCAATTCATCCAGGCGTGAGTTGATGCCGACATAGCGATTGACGTACTTCTGTTTGGAGCCATAGTTGCGCAGATGACGGAGCTTGTCTGCCAGTTCGTCGTCATCAGTCGTGACAGCGCCGGCGTCGCCCACCGCACCCAGATTCTTTGTCGGATAAAAACTGAAGCAGCCGGCGTTGCCGAATGTGCCGCTCATTTTTCCCTGTAGCTTGGCGCCGTGCGACTGTGCACAATCTTCGATCAACTTCAAACCATGTTCGTTGGCAAACGCGGCAATCGCATCCATGCGGCAGATTTTGCCGAACATGTGCGTCACGCAAATGGCGCGCGTTTTGGTGGTTATGGCGGCCGCCAGCAAGGCCGGATCCATGTTGAACGTTGCCAGTTCGGGTTCTACCAGAACCGGTTGGTGGCCCGCGCGCAAGATCGCCAGGATTGTAGCGATATAGGTGTTCGATGCGACCAGGATGTCGCTGCCCTTGGGTAGATTCAATGCTTCGATCGAGAGGATCAGTGCATCGAGTCCATTGGCAACGCCGATGCAATGCTTGGCACCAATGAAGTTGGCGAATTCGGTTTCGAAGCTGCTGACTTCCTGGCCCAGGATGTACCAGCCGGAGCGGATCACACGCGTTGCTGCTGCTTCCATGTCGTCCATGAACGCGGCGTTGGACAAGCCCAGGTTCTCATACTCAATCATCTGCATATCATTCATAAGGCGTATCGATATATTCACTGCGGTCGTAGGTGTGGGAAGACATGACCAACAGCACAGAGCCAGGGCCAAAAGTCATCGTGTGCCAATCTTTTGGTTCCACCAAGAGGCATTGTCCGGGCGTGTTCAACTCGACGGTATCGGAAGTGATGCCGTCGTTCATGAAGATCGATACTGTGCCACTGATCGCCACCAAGGCTTGTCGCGTATGAGTATGGCGATGGCCACCGCGGGTTTGCCCGTCGGCGCCATAAATCCAATAGGTACGCACGACTTTGAATGGCAATGCGTCTTCAAGTACCGTAAGCGAACCACGCGGCTCGTTAAAGGTGGGTAAATTCAGGAGCGCAAAACGTGCCATTTGTCTACTCTTTATAGTCCATGGTTTTGTAGCCGTGCTTCTTGACCAGCTCGTCGCGTTCAGCAGCTTTCAGATCTTCGCGTACCATTTCCGTGACCAGTTCGTTGAACGATGTGCGCGGCGTCCAGCCCAGCTTTTCTTTGGCTTTGGTCGGGTCGCCAAGAAGGGTCTCCACTTCGGTCGGGCGGAAATAGCGCGGATCGACTGCAACGCGGCAGATGCCATTGTCATCGTAACCCTTTTCATCGACGCCCTGACCTTCCCAGCGGAACTGGATGCCCAGTTCTTGGGCGGCGGCATTGACGAAGTCACGAACACTGTATTGCACTCCGGTGGCGATAACGAAATCTTCAGGCTTTTCCTGTTGCAGCATCAGCCATTGCATTTCGACATAGTCTTTTGCGTGGCCCCAATCGCGTTTTGCATCCAGGTTGCCGAGGTAGAGGCATTCTTGCAGGCCTAGCTTGATTCGTGCCAGTGCCCGGGTAATTTTGCGTGTGACGAAGGTTTCTCCGCGCAGCGGTGATTCATGATTGAACAATATGCCGTTGCAGGCGTAGATGCCGTAGGCTTCGCGATAATTGACCACGATCCAGTAGCCGTACATTTTTGCGACGGCATAAGGGCTGCGAGGATAGAAAGGCGTGGTTTCCTTTTGCGGCGTTTCCTGGACCAGGCCGTACAACTCGGAGGTACTGGCTTGGTAAAACCGGGTTTTCTTTTCCAGTCCCAGAATACGAATCGCTTCCAGCAGCCGCAAGACGCCCAGTCCATCCGAGTTCGCTGTGTACTCAGGCTCTTCGAAGCTGACGGCGACGTGGCTTTGCGCAGCCAGATTGTAGACTTCGTCAGGTTGGGTTTGCTGAATGATGCGCACCAGCGACGAAGAATCAGTCATGTCTCCATGATGGAGAAAGAAGCGAACGCCTTTTTCATGCCGGTCCTGATACAGGTGATCGATACGGTCGGTGTTGAACAGGCTGGTGCGGCGCTTGATGCCGTGGACAATATAGCCCTTGTCAAGCAGCAGCTCGGCGAGATAAGCGCCGTCTTGTCCGGTAATGCCCGTAATGAGCGCGACTTTTGGTTTGGCTGTCATGATTTGCTTGTTTCCTTTATCTACGGGCTGACTCTGTTTTTAAAAAATCCTGATATGCCGATGCAAGTCCTTCATGCAATGCTATTTTTGCTTTCCAGCCAAGCGCATTGAGTCGCGAACTGTCCATGAGTTTTCTCGGCGTGCCGTCGGGCTTGCTGGGATCGAACTCGATTTCCCCTTGATAACCTACAGTGACGCTGACCAGCTCCGCGAGTTCGCGAATGGTCACGTCTTCTCCGTAGCCCACATTGATGTGGCTCAACATTGGATCGGTATGTTGATCGTAGACGGCCTTGTCGAGATTCATGACATGGACGCTTGCCATTGCCATGTCGTCGACATACAAGAACTCGCGTTTCGGTGTGCCGGTGCCCCAGATCGCAACGCTAGGGGCGTGGCTGGCCTTGGCTTCATGGAAGCGGCGGATCAATGCCGGGATGACGTGCGAGTTTTGCGGGTGATAGTTATCGCCCGGGCCATATAGGTTGGTGGGCATGACACTGCGATAGTCAATGCCGTGACTCACGCCATATTGGCGGTTGTAGCTTTCGCACAGCTTGATGCCAGCAATCTTGGCGATGGCATAAGGCTCATTGGTAGGTTCCAGTGTGCCCGTCAGCAGGGCATCTTCGCGCATTGGCTGCGGCACCAGTTTTGGATAGATGCAACTGGAGCCCAGGAACAGTAGTTTCCTGACGCCGTTACGGAATGCGGCCTCGACGATGTTGGCTTCCATCATCAGATTCTGATAAATGAATTCCGCCGGATAGGTATTGTTCGCGTGGATGCCGCCCACCTTGGCGGCGGCAAGATAGACTTGATCTGGCTTTTCAGTTTCAAAGAAAGTGCGTACCGAGGCTTGTTCCGTAAGATCAAGTTGCTCGTGAGTACGCGTCACGATATTTTCTTGGCCCTGCTGCTGCAGATTGCGAATGATTGCCGAGCCCACCATTCCTCGGTGTCCTGCAACATAAATTTTGGGGGACGAATACATAAATCTCCGCGACTGTATGGTGTGGATGCTTGCTTAAATTCAGATAATTCAGCTGGCTTGTTTGGAGTCGTCAGGCAATTCGGCCTTGAGTTGCTCTATTTCTTGTCGCAGCGTTTCGTATTCTTCAAGTTTGCGTTTCAGGAAGCGCGCCGTTAGTTGGGACTTCTCCGCAATGCCGCATGGTGTCAACAGATAGGCATAACCGAGTTTGTGGCTGTTCTGGCTGAAATTTTGTACTTTGACCCAACCTTTTTCCATCAGCGCCTGAAAGCAAAAATTGATGCTTCCCAAGCTGATGTTGAGTTCCCTGGCCAAGCTGCGCTGGCTCAAGCCAGGTTCTTCCTGCAGGCGGCGGAGAACCTGGAACTGCACATCCTCTTGAAACTCGGCACGTCGATTCGTCATGGATGCATGTTGGGGAAAATAAGGTGTCCGGGCACGCTACCGCCATGCTGTGTCACGGTCAGCAAGCGCGGTCAGGCAATTAGAAAACAGAACTCGCAATTATACGGGAAGAAAAAACCTGTTCACGAGGCGAACGGATTGTGCCATAGCGAAGTAGCTTTGAGGAGTGTTTTGGTGGGGTGTCAGCAAATTGTCAGCTGAGAAAGTGGGACCTCGCATTTCCCAGGCAGGCTAATTTGCTTTGGAAACGTCACCGGGAGACACCTGCATTTGCACCGGGCGGCTCAACACCTCAATGAGCACCATGACGCGACTTTCACCATCGCTCATCTGATAGATGCCCTCGACGCCGCTAAAGGCCCCTCCGGTAAGGCGAACACGTTCGCCTGGCGCGAACAGGGGTTGCGGTTGCCGTGGGCTTGCTTCTATCGATTTCAGCAGTTCGATGAGCGCGTCACTGACCAGGGCTGGCTCGGAACCGAAAGTGACAAGCCGGCTGACCCCCTTGGTCGATCTGATTGGACTCCAGCTCTTGGCGCTGTCACCCTTGTCGAGCCGGATGAAGAGATAACGTGGGAAAAGTGGTTCCGCAGAGACCACCAGTTTTCCGCGATGCAGCTTTTCGGTAGGCAATAGAGGGAGGTAGCAGATGTATTCCTGTCGTTCCAGGTTCTCTTGTGCGAGTTTCTCTTGCCTTGGTTTTGTGTGAATAAGATACCAATGCATTCTGAACCTTTGGTTGACGCCCCTGAACGCCATATTTTACAGGCTTAGTTGCGTAGTAACAACGGATGCGGCGATCTTCTCTACGTCTCGGCACGATCACTTGTAACGCTTTGCAGAGGCATGCCGGGTATTTTTGATCTTGTTGAGCGTTGGCGTTGTTTAAATTGAAATAAATCTGCTTATTTGTCGACGAGATTCAAGTCCTTGCAGGTGGGACGAAGGATATAATCGCACCTTTCCCGACGAGACGATTGCGGGGGCCAGGCGTCTACTTTACCCAGTACCCCAGTGAATTTTATTTATGTCATCTTTCCTTATTAGCTTCGTCATTTCTGCAGTCCTTACGTTGTTGGTAATTCGTCATGCTCACTTTCATGGGGCTGGTCTGGACGTCGATCTGGATGGTGTTCAAAAGGTGCATGCCCACGCGGTGCCCCGCATCGGAGGACTTTGCATATTTGCCACCGTGATCGTTAGTAGTGCCATTTCCGTGTTGAGATCGCATCAGTTGGGCGTTGAAATAGGTCTCTTGCTGGTCTGTTCTTCGGTCGCATTCGCAGGCGGCATCGTTGAAGATTACACACGTAAGGTCAGTCCGACGCGTCGACTTGGCTTGACATTGATCGCAGCCATGCTGGGCTATTTTTTGCTGGATGCCCGTATCCAGCATTTGCATTGGGGATATGGTGAATGGGTAATTCAATCGATGTGGATTGCGCTGCCGTTGACGGTTTTCGCCGTCGCCGGCGTGGCACATGCGGTCAACATCATTGACGGTTTTAACGGACTGGCCAGCGTCGTGACGATTTGCATGCTGTTGTCGCTCGGATATGTTGCTTTACAGGTTAACGATGTATTCGTGCTTGTGGTCGCGTTGATGGTGGCTGGCGCGACGGCAGGTTTCTTTATCTGGAATTTTCCTGCAGGCATGATTTTCCTGGGCGACGGCGGTGCCTATTTTTTAGGCTTCATCCTGGGCGAACTGTCGATACTGCTGGTGATGCGCAATCCCGAGGTGTCTTCGTGGTACGCCTTGCTGTTGCTGATCTATCCGGTGTTCGAGACTTTGTTTTCGGCCTACCGGCGAGTGTTCTTGCGCGGCAAATCTCCCGGCATGCCCGACGGCATTCATCTGCACAGCCTGATTTTCCGCCGCGTTGTACTTTGGGCGGTGGGTCGTGAAGACGCACGTGCCTTGACGCGACGCAATTCCATGACTTCGCCGTATCTGTGGCTACTCTCCTTGCTCGCCGTGGTCCCAGCGACCTTATTTTGGCGGCATACCGGCGTACTGATGGTTTTCTCGCTCGTGTTCATCGCGACGTATCTCTGGCTGTACGTGCGGATCGTGCGCTTCAAGGCGCCGCGCTGGATGATCCTGAGCAAAAAGAAGTAACCCGCACGGCGGACGCTGATGCGCTCGCGCGCCCCTTTCCATTAGCAAATCTGAGCTCCGACCATGGCAACTCTGTCTTCTTCTATTTTCAAAGCCTACGATATCCGCGGCATCGTCGGTCAAACCCTCGACGCCAATGTCGCCCGCCAAATCGGCCAGGCCTTCGGTAGCGCCGCCTTGGCAAAAGGACAAACTGCGGTCGTGATCGGCCGCGACGGTCGCCTGTCCGGCCCTGAATTGACGGCGGCGCTGGCTGTCGGCCTGCAATCGGTCGGTGTCGATGTAATCGACCTCGGTGTGGTCGCCACACCGATGGTGTATTTCGGCACCCACGTCGTGGGCACGCAGTCCGGCGTGATGGTGACCGGTAGCCACAATCCTCCCGACTACAATGGTTTCAAGATGGTGCTGGCCGGTGAGGCCATTTACGGCGATACGATCCAGGCCCTGTATCAGGCCATCTTGAAGAACCAGTTCGTCGGCGGTGCCGGCAGCTATCGCACCCACGACATCCGCAAGGAATACATCGCCCGCATCGTCGGCGACATCAAACTGGCGCGGCCGATGAAGATTGCGGTCGACTGCGGCAACGGCGTGGCCGGTGCCTTTGCCGGTGAGTTGTATCGCGCGCTCGGCTGCGAGGTGACCGAATTGTTTTGCGAAGTCGACGGCACGTTTCCCAATCATCATCCCGATCCGGCGCATCCGGAAAACCTGCAGGATCTGATCGTCAGCTTGCAGGGCAGCGACGACGAAATCGGCCTGGCATTTGACGGCGATGGCGATCGTCTCGGTGTTGTCACCAAAGACGGCCAGATCATTTATCCCGATCGCCAGTTGATGCTGTTCGCCGCCGATGTGCTCACGCGCAACCCCGGCCGCGAAATCTTGTACGACGTCAAATGCACGCGCCATTTGGCGCCGTGGATCCGCGCACGTGGCGGTCAGCCGCTGATGTGGAAGACAGGCCATTCGCTGGTCAAGGCCAAGATGCGCGAAACCGGCGCCCCGCTGGGCGGCGAGATGAGCGGTCACGTGTTCTTCAAGGATCGCTGGTACGGCTTCGACGACGGCTTGTACGCCGGCGCCCGCCTGCTCGAATTGATGAGCCGCGAAGTCGATCCCTCGGCTGTGCTGAATGCCTTGCCGCAATCGACCAGCACGCCGGAGTTGCAACTGAAGCTGCAAGAGGGAGAGAACTTTGCGCTGATCGATCAATTGCAAAAGGAAGCAAAGTTTCCGGACGCCGAGCAGATCATTACGATTGACGGTTTGCGTATCGAATACGGGGACGGTTTCGGCCTGATGCGCTCGTCCAATACCACGCCCGTGGTGGTGTTGCGCTTTGAGGCGGAGACGCCGCAAGCGCTGGCGCGCATCCAGGACGAGTTCAGGCGTGTCATCCTGGCGGCCCGGCCGGATGTAGCCTTGCCGTTTTGAAAGGGGTAAGATGCTGGCCCACAGACAAAGAATAGTGGGCTAGCCTTGAATATCCTGATTGTCCGCGTTTCATCCTTGGGTGACGTGGTGCACAACATGCCGATGGTGGCCGACATCCGGCGCAATTATCCGGATGCCAACATCGATTGGGTGGTGGAAGAGGCCTATACCAGCCTGGTGCGGCTCAATCCGCTGGTGCGCAACATCATCCCGATCGCGCTGCGCCGCTGGCGCAAAAGCCTGCGCAGTGCCGCCACCCGCGCTGAAATCGCCGGCTTTTACCGCCAACTTCGCCATGAGGCATACGACCTTGTGTTCGACACCCAGGGCCTGCTGAAAACCAGTGTGGTGATGCGCATGGCGCGCCTGGCACCGGGCGGCAAGCGGGTCGGGCTGGCCAATGCCACCGAAGGTTCGGGTTACGAACCGCTCTCCAGAATATTCCATACACAAAGCGTCGCCGTCGGCTTGCGGACCCACGCAGTCATGCGCGCACGCGCCGTCGCCGCGACCGCGCTGAATTATCAGCCCGATACCGCAGCTGACTTCGGCTTGCAAGCGCCGGTTTTGGCAGCGCCGCCGGCCTGGTTGCCGCAGCAGCCCTATGCCGTGTTCTTTCACGCTACCGCGCGCGCCGCCAAACGGTGGCCGGCCGAGCATTGGGTCGCCGTCGCGCAGGCCCTGAGCAAAAAGGGATTGCCGGTGTTGTTGCCATGGGGCAGCGCCAAAGAAAGAGCCGCTGCCGAAAGCCTGGCCGCGCGCATGCCGCAGGCCACCGTGCTGCCCGCGCTGCCCTTGATGGAAGCCGTACTACTGGTGCAGAATGCCGCGCTGGTGGTCGGGCTTGACACCGGCCTGACGCATATCGCGGCAGCCTATTGTCGGCCGACGGTAGAGATTTATTGCGATTCGCCGCGTTGGAAGACCGAGGGCAACTGGTCGCCGCGCGTGGCCAATGTGGGCGATACCGGCGCTGCTCCTGATGTAGCGCAAGTACTGGACGCAATCGATGCGGTATTGTCCGTCCAGGCGGCAGCGCCGGACCATGGCAGCGCCAGTGTCGGCGTGGCCTGAACAACGAGGCATAATATCGAGATGGAATCGCAAATCATAGAAATCGACGTCGCCGACTGGCATGTCGCTACCCCGAATCAAGACTGGATTGCCGGCCTGGAAGCCGGCAAGGTGCTGTATTTCCCGCACTTGCCGTTTACCCTGCTGCCGGAAGAACAGGCGCTGCTTACGCCGACCATACGCGACCCCAAGGTGCGCAACATCAGCCTGGACGCCAGCGGCCATTTGAAGGGCGCGCTCGGCGACACCGCCACGCAACTGGCGCTGGCGTTGATGATAGGGCGCTTCCGCGAGCAGGCGCAGTCGCTGGTCTATTCGCTGTTGCCAAAATATCAAGGCGTCCTGCGGCTGGCGCCCACCAGCTATCGTCCGACGCAGGTGGAAACGCGCTCGCAATCCTGGCGTGCCGACGACCGCCGCTTGCATGTCGACGCTTTCCCGTCGCGCCCCAATTACGGCGAACGCATCCTGCGGGTGTTCTGCAACGTCAATCCTGAGGGCGTGCCGCGCGTCTGGCGCGTCGGCGAACCGTTCGAAACCGTGGCCCAGCAATTCCTGCCGCGCGCCAAACCTTACGCACCCTGGCAAGCCAGCGTGCTGAAAGCCTTGCGCATCACCAAATCCTATCGCAGCGAATACGACCACCTGATGCTGCAACTGCATGACGGCATGAAGGGCGACTTGGCGTATCAGGAAAGTGCGGGCCAGGTCACCATGCCGTTTGCGGCCGGTTCGGTCTGGGTCTGTTTCTCGGACCAGGCTTCGCACGCGGTGATGTCGGGGCAATACATGCTGGAACAGACGCTGCACCTGCCCCCCGAAAAGCAATACGATCCCGCTGCCAGCCCGCTGGCGATCCTGAGCAAACTGACCGGACGTCAGCTGGTCTGATGCGCCTGATCTATTCCGCGTTATGGTGGCTGGGTTTGCCGTTCGTACTACTGCGCCTGTGGCGCCGTGGCCGCAAGGAACCGGGCTATCGCCAGCATATCGGCGAGCGTCTTGGTTTCTATGAGCAGTTCCGCCACCGCGCCCGGCCGCCGATCTTGTGGGTGCACGCGGTCTCCGTCGGCGAAACGCGCGCGGCGCAACCGCTGATCGAAGCGCTGCTGCGCACCTATCCGCATCATACGGTTTTGCTGACGCACATGACCGCCACCGGCCGCGCCACCGGAAGGCAATTGTTCGCGCATCATGGCGAGCACGTGGTGCAGAGCTTTTTTCCTTACGACACAGGCTGGATGTGCGCGCGGTTTTTGCGCTACTTCAAACCGCAGATCAGCATCCTGATGGAGACCGAAGTCTGGCCGAACATGGTGCGCCAATGCCGTCGTCACCAGGTACCGGTGATGCTCGCCAACGCCCGCTTGTCGGCACGCTCGCTGCGACGCGGACAACGCTTCGGCGCGATCCTGCTGGAAGCTGCCGCAAACATCGATTGTGTCGCTGCGCAGTCCGACGCGGATGCCGAGCGCCTGCGTTTATTCGGCGCGCGCAACGTGCATGTGACGGGCAGCATCAAGTTCGACGTTGAGGCGTCGGTGGAAATGATTGCCTTGGGAATCCAGTGGCGCTCGACGTTCGGCGAACGTCCTGTACTGCTGTGCGCCAGTACGCGTGAAGGCGAGGAAAAGTTGATCCTGGATGCACTCGCCAGTGTCGATTCGGGTAAGTTCCTGACCGTGATCGTGCCGCGCCACCCGCAGCGTTTTGAAGAAGTTGCTGCAATGATCAAGGGACATGGCTTTGGCATGCAACGGCGTTCGGCCATGGGCGGATCGCTGCTTGCCGGCGAGACGCAGGTCGTGTTGGGTGATTCCATGGGCGAAATGTTCGCCTACTACTCCGCCTGCGATCTGGCCTTCATCGGCGGCAGTTTGCTTCCGCTCGGTGGGCAAAACCTGATCGAAGCCTGCTCGCTCGGCAAGCCGGTATTGATTGGCAATCATACTTTCAACTTCCAGGCGATCAGTGAAGAAGCGGTCAAGGCCGGTGCGGCAGTGCGCGTGCCAGATGCTGCAGTCATGTTGCAAGCGGCGGCAGACTTGTTTGGCGCAGCAGAGCGCCGCGCTGCGATGGCGGGCAATGCGCAATCCTTCGCGCACCAACATCAGGGGGCAACCTTGCGCACCCTCGCGCTGATCAAGCCGCTGCTGGCATAAGGCGGCCCATGCAGCAGGTCTCAAGCAGATCGAATTTCTGAGCAAACAAAAAGCGGGCCGAAGCCCGCTTTTTGCGTTGTGAAGCTCAGACTGCCTTACTTGCCGGCAGCCGGCGCTGCCGCCACCGTCGTCTCATTCAACCCACCACCCAGCGCACGATACAAATCAATCGCATTGTTCAGGCGCAGTTGACGCGCCTGGATCAGGGCTTGTTGCGCGGAGAACAGATCGCGTTGCGCATCCAGCTGATCCAGCGAAGAGGCGATGCCGTTCTTGTAGCGCAGGTCGGTCAGGTTCAGACGTTCCTGCTGCGCCTTGAGGAAGGCTTCCTGGGCGTCGATCTGTTCGTCCAGGGAGCCACGCGCCACCAAGGCGTCGGCGACTTCGCGGAAGGCCGTCTGGATGGTCTTTTCGTAAGTCACGATGGCCTGGTTCTTGCGCACTTCGGCCAGGTCCAGGTTGGCGCTGTTGCGGCCGAAGTCGAAGATCGGCAGGCTCAATTGCGGGCCGTACGACCAGGCGCCGGAACCGGAATTAAACAAGCCGCCCAGCGAGTTGCTGGCGCTGCCGAACGAACCGGTCAGGCTGATCTTCGGGAAGAAGGCTGCACGCGCGGCGCCGATGTTGGCGTTGGCCGCCAACAGCTTTTGCTCGGCCGAGCGGATGTCGGGACGACGCGCCAGCAGATCCGAGGGCAGGCCGGCAGGGATGTCGGTGACGATGTTTTGCAGCGACAGATCCTGGCCCGCAGGCAAATCCTTGACGGTGGTGCCGACCAGCAACGTCAGCGCATTTTCTGCCTGTGCACGTTGACGCAGCAGCGTCGCCACCGCGGTGCGGGCAGACTGCACCAGCGTGTCCGACAGGCGCAGGTCGAGCGCCGACGAGGCGCCCACGTCGAAACGTTTCTGCGCCAGGCCCAGGTTGCTTTGACGGCTTTCCAGCGTTTGTTGCGCCAGCTTCAGCTGCTCGGCATACGAGCGTTCGGTCAGATAGGCTTGCGCCACTTGCGACACCAGGCTGATCTGCGCCGACTGCTTGGCTTCTTCAGTCGACAGGTAGGTCGACAGCGCGGCGTCCTTCAGGCTGCGTACGCGGCCGAAGAAATCCAGTTCATACGCAGGAATGGCCAGGCCGACCTGGTAGCTCTTGGTGATCATCGGCGCGCCGGTGGTCGACTGGCTGGCCGACAAACGGGTGCGCGACTCGCTGCCGGTAGCGTTCAGGGTAGGCAGCAGGTCGGCGCGCGTGATCTGGTATTGGGCACGTGCTTCTTCGATGTTCAGCACGGCGGTACGCAGGTCGCGGTTGTTTTCCAGTGCCGCCGCGATCAGCGCTTGCAGGCGCTGGTCGGGGAAGAACTGGCGCCAGCCCAAGGTGGCGGCGTCAAGCGCCGCCTGGCCCTTGGCGTCGGCCGGGTAGCTGGCCTCGACCGGCGCCTGCGGGCGCTGATAAGTCGGCGCCAGCGTGCAGCCGGACAGCACGCCGGCTACCAGCAATGCTGCGCTTACCTGACTCAAGCGCAGGGTTGGGAACTTAAACATTCTTATCCTCCACATCGGTATTGTGATGAGCAGCGTCCGGCTTGCCTTGGCTGCCTTTGAAGATCTTGCGCACGACGACGAAGAAGACCGGGACCAGGAACACGGCCAGCACGGTCGCCGTGATCATCCCGCCCATCACGCCGGTACCGATGGCGCGTTGGCTGGCGGAGCCGGCGCCGCTGGCGATGACCAGTGGCAGCACGCCGAGGATGAACGCCAGCGAGGTCATGATGATCGGACGGAAACGCAGGTGCACCGCTTCCAGTGTCGCTTCGATCAATCCCATGCCCTGCGCCTGCAGATCCTTGGCGAACTCGATGATCAGAATCGCGTTCTTGGCCGACAAACCGACCACCGCAATCATGCCGACCTTGAAGTACACGTCGTTAGGCATGCCGCGCAGCGTTACGCCCAGCAGGGCGCCGAGAATACCGAGCGGCACCACCAGCATCACTGCCAGCGGGATCGAGGTGCTTTCGTACAACGCCGCCAGCACCAGGAACACGGCGATCAGCGACAGTGCATACAGTGCCGGCGCTTGCGAACCGGAGGTCTTTTCTTCCAGCGACTGGCCGGTCCATTCGAAACCGAAGCCGGGTGGCAGCTTGGCGACGTAGGATTCCATTTCTGCCATTGCTTCACCAGTGCTGCGGCCAGGTGCTGCACCGCCGGCGATCTTCATGGCTGGATAGCCGTTGTAGCGGATCAGCTGCACGGGGCCGTTGATCCATTTCGAGGTGGTGAAGGAAGAGAACGGCACCATGGTTCCGCCGCTGTTGCGGGCGTACAGCTTGGCCAGGTCTTCCGGTTGCAGACGACGCTTAGCGTCAGCCTGGACGATCACACGTTGTTGACGACCCTGGTTCGGGAAGTCATTGACGTAGGACGAACCCAATGCCGTCGACAGCACGCTGTTGATGGTCGAGAACGGTACGCCCAGCGCGTTGGCCTTGTCGCGGTCGATGTCCAGTTGCAGCTGCGGCGCATCTTCCAGTCCTTCAGGACGCACACCCGCCAGCACCTTGCTTTGCGACGCCATGCCGAGGATCTGGTTGCGGGCCTGGACCAATGCCGCGTGTCCCAGGCCGGCGCGATCCTGCAGACGGAAGGTGAAGCCGGTGGCGTTACCCAGTTCAGGGATCGGCGGCGGGTTCAGCGGGAACACGATCGCATCCTTGATCTGCGAGAAGGCGCCGAAAGCACGACCGGCAACTGCATCCGCCGATTGCGTCTTGTCGCGCTGGCCCCAATCCTTCAGCGGGGTAAACACCAGGCCGGCATTCTGACCGTTACCCGAGAAGCTGAACCCGGCAATCGCAACGACGTGCTCGACGGCAGGCTGTTTCAGGTAATAGTTTTCGATGGTCTTGATCACTTCCAGCGTACGGCCGGTGCTGGCGCCCGGCGGCAATTGCACGTTGGTGATGATGTAGCCCTGATCTTCGTTCGGCAGGAACGAAGCCGGCAGGCGCACATACAGCAAGCCTACACAGCCGACAATCAACGCATACACGATCATGTAACGGCCAGTCTTGGTCAGCATCTTGCCGATGAAGCCCTGATAGCCGGTGGCAGTCTTGTTGAAGCGACGATTGAACCAGCCGAAGAAACCGCCCTTTTCGTGATGATGGCCCTTTTCGACCGGCAGCAGGATAGTGGCGCACAATGCCGGCGTCAGCGTGAACGCCATCAGCACCGAGAACACCATCGACGCCACCATCGCCAGCGAGAACTGGCGGTAAATCGCGCCAACCGCACCACCAAAGAAGGCCATCGGGATGAACACGGCAATCAGCACCAGCGTGATACCGATCAGCGCGCCGGTGATCTGGCCCATCGCCTTGCGGGTTGCTTCGCGTGGCGACAAACCTTCTTCGCTCATGATGCGTTCGACGTTTTCCACTACCACGATCGCATCATCGACCAGGATACCGATCGCCAGCACCATGCCGAACATGGTCAGCACGTTGATCGAGAAGCCGAAGACAAACAAGGTTGCAAAGGTGCCCATCAGCGCGACCGGCACGACGATGGTCGGGATGATGGTGTAGCGAATGTTTTGCAGGAACAGGAACATCACCAGGAACACCAGCACGATCGCTTCGATCAGCGTCTTGACCACTTCTTCGATCGAGATCTTGACGAACTTGGAGGTGTCGTAAGGGATGGTGTACTTCACGCCGGCCGGGAAATACTTGGACAGCTCTTCCATCTTCTTGTGCACGGCGGTTGCGGTGCCCAGCGCGTTCGCGGTCGGCGACAACTGCACGCCGATGAACGAGCTCGGCTTGCCGTCGAGGCGGCCGGAGGTGTCGTAGGACTGTCCGCCGACTTCGATGCGGGCGACGTCGCGCATGCGCACCGACGAACCGTCTGCATTGGCGCGCAGGATGATGTTGCCGAACTGTTCAGGGCTGCTCAGCTGGCCATTCACCACCACGGTCGCAGAAATCTGCTGCGAGGTCGGGCTTGGCAAGGCGCCCAGCGTCCCGCCGGCGACCAGCGCATTTTGTGCGGTGATGGCGGCCGTCACGTCAGCCGGTGTCAGGTTCAGGCCGATCAGTTTGTTCGGATCGATCCAGATGCGCATCGCGCGTTCGGTGCCGAACAATTGTGCCTGGCCGACGCCGGGAACGCGCTTGACTTCGTTGAGGACGTTACGCGACAGATAGTCGCCCAGCGCCACCGGGTCGAGTTTGCCGTCGGTTGACGACAAGCCGATGAACAGCAGGAAGTTGCTGCGCGACTTGGTGACTTGCACACCTTGTTGCGTCACGGCCGCCGGCAGGCGCGCTTCCACGCGCTTCAGGCGGTTCTGCACGTCCACCGCCGCCAGGTCGGCGTTGGTGTCCGGCGAGAAGGTCACCGTGATTTGCACCTGGCCGTTGGCCTGGCTTTGCGACTCCATGTATTGCAAGCCGTCGGCGCCGTTCATTTCCTGTTCGATCAGGCTGGTCACCGAAT